>Ga0098055_1000396_pt1 | contig 26852 bp, 28 predicted proteins | sample 17_taG_FD_75107 | JGI IMG/M metagenome (GOLD analysis project Ga0098055, IMG submission 75107) | Marine viral communities from the Subarctic Pacific Ocean - 17_ETSP_OMZ_AT15314 metaG | ecosystem: Environmental > Aquatic > Marine > Oceanic | place: Pacific Ocean | collected 2015-01-18 | reverse complement strand
TAGACTTAATAACAAAAGGACAAATATATTTGTTCTTAATTGTATTTGTAATGATGATTGCAGGTATGGTAAAGGAACATAAATTGTTTGACGATATATTTTGTTTCTTTGAGCAAAATTTAAAAAGCAAAAAAGCAGTTGTGGCTGTTGTAAGTGCTATCACAGGACTGTTGCCAATCAAAGGGCGTGTTACAGTAAGTGCTGGTATGCTAGAAGCACTAGCACCAGATAAAGGATGCTGTGGTAGAGAAAAGTTTGGTCCTATTGATTATGTTAGTACACACCACTATTATTTTTGGAGCCCGCTGGAAAAGACAGTTATACTTCCCATGGCGGCTTTTGGATTAACATATACACAGTTTATGGGTATTATCTGGCCACTGTTGGCAGTTAGTGTTGCATTTATTTTAAGTTACCTTATTTGGGGTGTAAAGGAAAGTGATGTACAATTAAACGACTGCACAAGAGAAATTAAAATAAGTCGTATTACACGTTACGTATTGCCGTATGTAGCAGGAGTTGGTGCTATTATTGCTGGTGTAAACTTCTTGTGGGCATTTGGTACACTAACACTTTACTATATGGTAGTTACTCGTACATTTGATATACCTAAATTATTACGTTTTGTAGACTGGAAACTAATTGGTTGGGTTGCAGTTATTATTGTAGCGGCAAATTTTGCCAGAGAAAATACAAGTGCTATTAAAGAGTTTTTGGAAAACAGTGGACTTGATATTAATACTTGGAGTGGATTTACCATGTTAAGTATAGCAAGTTTTGCAGGAGCATTTGCACTAGGTAGTAGTAGCCGATTTGGTGCACTCACAGTAATTATGGCTAGTATATATGGTATTGCGTATTTGCCTTGGTTCTTTGCTGTTGACTTTGTTGGTTACTTGGTTAGCCCAATGCACAAATGCGTTGCAATTGGAATGTTATACTTTGGTACTAAGTTTAGATATTATGTAACTATTCTCGGTATGTGGGGTGGATTAGTAATTGCAGCCGGTGGGCTAACGCTGTTACTATAAATACTAACAGTTGACAAAAACACATAAATATAGTAGTATAGAATATAATAGGAACGAACTATGGCATTACCAGCAACTGGATCTCAAATATCTATAAACCAGGTACAGGTCCATTATGGATTTACAAGCGGCTCTCAACGTAGCCTAAGCCAACTCGGCCCACAAGTGGGCATTAGTGCCGGTAATACCGTAATGCTTAGTTCTAGCTTCGGCGGACAACCATAAACTCATAGGAGAAAATAATGTCTGAATTTGAATATAGCACATTTGTCTTGGGCAGATGTCTAACCCCTGCTGCTAAGTACAGCAAAGTTAATGGAGACATTGACGATGAAAATAGCAAACCTTTTTGGAGACGTAGTAAGCCACGTTTGTCCATCTTAACCACTGCAAAAAGTAAACTTGAAAAACAATATAACAAAACTGATCTACAATACGGTAATGAGGTAGACCAAGTAAAGTATTGGGTTGATAGACTTGCAAAACATGCGGCGATCGAACTATTAGCAACTGGTAAAGTTAGTGCTGATACAATGGAAGATATGACATGTTTAGGAAACGATTACTTTATCGAAACAGTACGCAAAGCAACTGTTATTGCAAGCCAACTTAATCATGAAGTAAAAGGCGCTGAAGAAAGTGTTCAGCAAGACGATGTCGTTCCACTAAACATGATGTAATATGCTTGGTATCTGTGTTCCTGTAAGAGACACTCTACATTCTGGTTTTGCATATTGCCTATCACAATTAACAGCACATTTGGTATCCAGTGGCGTAGAGTTTAAACTGTATTTTGAAAATGGTAGCATGATAAGTGATCAACGCTATCGTCTAGTTATGAGTGCAAAATCTGATAACTGTACACAAATACTTTGGCTTGATAGTGATATGTTATTTCCAGTAAGTATATATTCTAAGCTAAACAAACACAAAAAATTAGTTACTGCTGGCACATATAGTACTAGAACTAAACCGTATCGTAACACAGCATTTACATCAAGTAAATTTGATATATCTGATCATAAAACAGGACTACATCAAACATATGCTGTTGGCATGGGACTAATGTTAACTGATATACGTGTGTTTGATAAGATTCCACGTCCTTGGTTTAAAGTTGTTTGGAGTAACAAACTGGATACGTTTATTGGAGAAGATATATACTTTTGTGAACAACTTAACACTTATGAAATAGATTTGTGGGTCGATTATGATTTGAGTAATCATTGTGGACATATTGGAACTACAGCAATAAAAATGGAAAATATAAATGATGCAAACAGCATTTAGCATAACTAAATCTAAGTGGAGAAGATTTCCACTTATTGAGTTAGATAATCTACAGGACTTATCTGAAGTAACCTCATATCGTGGAAAATTTCCATATGTTTGGGTTAAGAAAAAAAATATTGATATCCAGAATAATTTTAACTGGAATTTTATTCCTAATGAAAACGATTCCAATAAAATTCACACATTTCCAAATTGTAATCCATACAGTAAGCGTCCTATTTCATGGGAAATATTAAAGCTAGTACCAACAACGGAACATGATGATCAAATAGAGGTTAGATGCAACCAAATCGCCTCATACAAGTACACTAACAACTGTATGTATGTCTATGCTTACCACGACAAATTTGTAATGAAAAAGTATGGTATGCTTAGTATAAACGAACGACCCAGTCATTTGATTAATGGTAAAAAATCTATGCTTGATATTTTAGAATCACTCAGTGAAGAAGATCAACCATTTTGGCTAATACATGCTGATGTTAGGATAGATAATGTTCAATCATTAGATTATGAAATTGGTGATAATGTAGATGCTATTACATTTCCAGTACTACATCAGAGTACATCATTAACATATGCTGACCAATCAGTAATGTTTTGCAAGCCTAGCTATGTTAAAAAAATGTTAAATGTTAGTGATGATCATGAAGCATTTATGATTGATTCAGTTACTGGAGATTTAGTTGCTAACCCATATTATGGAAAAGACATAGTTAATGTAGTTGAAGTTAATACTGCAAAAGAAAGCATTGGTTATATAAATGATACTGTTGATCCGTTTAGGGCATGGGCAAATGCATATTATACTACTATACATTTAGAATACACTAATTCAAAAAACAAAAACAAAATTATGACTGCATATACAAAACTAAAACCGTCAAGAGTTAATGACTTAATTATTGCTGGTATGCAAGAAGCACAAATTGACATAGCCAAGGAAAACTATAGTTATAAAGAATCAAGTAATTGGGATTATATTTTAAAACGCTTTGGTGATTGGAATAATAAAACAAGTAGTGAAACATCTGAACTATTAGATAAGCGTATTGAACGTATTAAGCAAATCTATGGTGAAGATAGTGAAGAATATCAGAAGCTGTCAAGCCAGTTAGGCAAGTCTTCTTTGTAACGCTGTTTTTCCCAAATAGCAACTATTTTGTCAACCATATCTACTTTATCCAAAACTACTTTGGCACCACGATGTAATGGCTTTGGCCAAGCATTGATCTCAACCCATGCGTAACCTGCTGTTTCATTATTAGTAACTGGAATAAATTCTTCATACACAGCAATACAATATGTGTGGTAAGTAAATTTCTTATCATCACTAATAAATGTGTGTATGGGATATACTTTCTGTATATCTGGTAATTGACCCATTTCCTCATCGCACTCACGCAGTAGTGTTTCTATTGGTCTTTCTTTACGTTCACTTTTACCGCCCCAAAAACTCCAAGTAAGAGGATGGCTTACTGTTTTACTACGTTGTTGTAGCATTAACCGTCCTGTATTAAGAGCTAGAAAGCAGCAACCACTTGCTGTTAGCATTATAGATATATTCTCCAAAAACCACTGTTGTATGTACCTTCATATGCATTAACCCATTGCGAGCCTGTCCATTTAAGTTTATCCATGGTAGTTGTGTTTGTTGTGTGTTCTGTAGTACTAGTGTTACTTGCATCAAATGACACACTCCATATAGTACCATTATACTGAATAATGTCGTTCTTCTTAGCAGATATAGTACCCCAAGTACCTCCGCTAGGTACTTCGTCAAGTATAAGATAACGATCTCCATTAACTGCCGCTGTTAGTGTCCCATCTCCAGGATAGCTTGTTTGTGGATTAATTACAGCATCAACAGCCGTTTGTGTGTCTGCTGTTATAGTACTGTTATCCAGTGTTACAGTTAATGTATTTTGCGATCCATCTCCAGATAGTCTACCAATAATATCTGTAGTCATATCACTAGGGTCATCTGTTTGTTTAAATCTTATTTGACTTACGCCTTCTCTAAGTTCGGAACCATACTGTGTAAAAATAGTATCCCATCTTAGCCCAGCTTCAACAGCACCAGTTTTACCTAGTATTTGTGCAGTAGCTACACCGCCTGTTACATCTAGTTTTACTTTGTTATCAACTGCCACTACTGTATAACTAGTAGTGATAGCATTGATGTCATTCAGTACTTTAATACTTTCTGCATCACCAGTAGCAACTTCATGTAAGTTAGTAATAACTGTGTGTATCATACTACTTTTGTTTACTTTAGCTGGAGGGTTAATTAGTATAGGCATTTCAAATGTTAAACTACTAATATCAATAATGTCATCAACACCACTTGGTATACCACGGTTTGTCCATTGTGTTCCAGTAAGCTCAACAACACTTAAACTACTCCAGTCTAGTGGGTTGTTTGTAGTATGTATATTGAGGCTTGGGTTAAACAATACTAGTATTTGTTCTAGCATTTGCATTTTTTGCTCTGTATTACTTGACCACAAATCTGCTTGCATGGTCATTGTATAAGGCACTGGCATATGACGTTCAACAGTATATGTACTACCTTGATTATTTTCATAACTGTTGGTATTAGTATTATACTCTTTTTCAATAACAGTCATTTTTTCTTCAAACTGAGGAAATACTCGTTTGTTTACATCTGGTGCTAAACCAGTAACATAACAACTAATAAAAGGAACAGTGCTTAATGTATTCTCACTATTCTCTCTTTGTATATGCGCCGCCATACGACTAATATCACCATAGCGAACTGGTGTTGTGTGGTATATTGGATCACCTTGTTCAGTGTATCCTTTTACATACTGAAATCCAGCAAACAATCTAATAAACTGCTGAATATAGCGTCTAAATTGTTTGTCATAAAAGTATGGTACTGCGGTTATATTTGTCATATTACTATTTACCCACGCCTACGTGTTCTTGTACGTGGATACATTAATCCACTTGTAGGTCGACTGTTTACGTCTTTGTTGTATGTGTTAAATGCCATATTACCTGACGTTGCTCTGTGATTCTTCCATAGTGCTATTCTATCAATGTTTGAACCGTCCGTGCTTACTCTTGTACTTACATCTACATCTATTGCGTCTGCTGTATCCGCCATCAATCCTGTGACAGCATTGTTTTGTAAATATGTTCTTGCTTGTGCTTGTGTGAGTGTAGGATATACTTCTGCTAAACAAGCCAGCATACCTGCGACAAAAGGTGCAGCGTAACTTGTTCCGTTTTGCACACCCATTGTATCCCATTTTGGTGTATTGTTTTCCTGTCCGTAATAGGGATTACCGAAGTTAATATCGTCTTTCATCATAGCACCCATTACAGTCTCTCCAGCGGCATATACATCTATGCCCGGACCCCAGTTGCTAAAGTCTGCTTTACCTTCATCTGTGTCATTGCTTAAAGCGCCTACGTTTATTGCTCCGTTGAATGAGAAGTTATCGCCACGCATATAATAATCTCTAAATGGATAGTAGCCATTAAAGAAATAGTCTTTGTTCACATAAGCGGCGCCAGTAACCATATAGTTGTCATAGTTGTCGCCACCTGATACATCAGTGTATCTGTTGTTGTTGCCAGCCGAAGTAACTACAATAACGCCTTCTGCTATAGCATCTACTAAATCACTATCAGGTGTAGGACTGTTTACTTGGAAGTTAGTGTTGCTTGTGAACGTAGTCCACGCTTTGCCAGCGTTCTTGTATACTCCACGTGCCAACAGTTCAGCATCATTAAGGAATGTACTGCCGTCGCCCTTGTCTAATGTTGCTCCTTGGAAGTGTGCTATACTGGCACCTGAATAAGTATTGATCGTGCCCAAACTCACATTCACAATGGTAGGATTTTTTCTACCTGTTGCTGGGTTGATAGATTTGTTTGCGTGAAATTCTCTAATGTAGGCGAAAGCCCTGCTATTGCTGTTGCCACCTGATTTGCTTCTCTCGTAGGTTAAGTCTAACATATACACATTGGCATCGTTGGCAAGTCCAAATCTTTCACCTGCTGCATAGGAGGCACTTGCTGTTGGATGGGTATCTTCTGCACTAAAGTTATCACGAGCATCTGCGTTGCTGTAGGTGTAGTTTGTGCCACCTGTGATTGTGTTGTAGTGTTGCCCCCAATTGTAGTCTATTAATCTGCTTGAATATTCTGCATGGTCACTGAAAGTGAAATTATCTACAATTACGATATCTACATTCTTACCACTTGCTGAATATGTTACACTAGTATCAACACGCCTACCAGACGAACTTCCAGCATCGTTTCCCCAACCTGATCTGTTGGTGCTTTCAATGTGTCTTAATATTCCCCAAGCGAAGTGATCATTATTGGTGTATGTTACTCTAGTATCACCATTGGCGTTTGTAAATGTTGACCCAGTTGGACTTGTGCTTTTGGTAAATCTACCGTTGTATGTAGCATCTCTAACCACAGTCTGTCTGTCCAACACGCTTTGCGGAACAACAACTTCTACTCTGTCGTCATAACTTACTTCTTGTGCTTCTTCCAAGGTAAGCATATAGCCTGTGGTTCTTGAAGTTGGTCGTCTTTCTCCACACTCTACTTTTCTATCTGGAATAGTTATAGCACCGCCTGGTGTTTCCATATCTGTATAGAAAGCATCAATGTCTTCACCTTGCTTTAGTGTTACTTGGAACAACTCCATGTTATGACTCCAGTTGTAGTATGTTTAGATCTATTTGTACCGTACCTGTGCTACCGCTTTTGTTTGTAACTCTACATGGTATGTTTGTTGTTGGTGAACTTTCTAAGTTGAATCCATAAGCACCTGGGCTTATAATAACTGTTTCAGCACCAGTTGTAATAACTTCTGCTATCAATCCTGCGTCTGCTGCTGGATCTGTACCTTCTGCTCTACTAGCATCTGCTGTTCTTGTTGCGGCATTTACATATAATCTTACACGAGCTGCCTTGTCTGTTGTAATAGTTAGCAGTGTGTATGATTTGAATCCTGTGATATCCAAGTCTGCTTGTGCGGCATCTGCCAAACTACCAGTTGTGCCTGTTGCTGTGCTTCTAGTAGGTAAGCCACCACTACTAATATCACTTAGTAGTGCTACAGTACCGTCTGCATCTGGTAAATTAATTGTTCTGTCTGCTGTTGGATCTACAGCTTGTAATTTAGTTTCAAAGTTATCAGCAGTTGCACCTTCAAAACTAATACTTACAATACTGTTGATGTTTGGATCTAGTTCTAGTGTAACATTGTTTGCAGCAATGCCTGCATTAATCTGTCCAGTTGTTCCTAAGAATGTTAGTGTTTCTGTTGCAGTATTAAAAGTGTGTGTACCAGTATTGCCTGCAATAGCAAAGCCTCCACTAATTTCTGATTGATTTGCTAATCTTACCCAAGAACCAGAGTGTGCAAAATAACCAGCGCCGGTACCATGAACGTGTGCAAACATTCCGTGATATGTTGAAGCACTTGGTAAGTCACCTTCTGTGGAGTACACATTAGAATATAGTATTTTACCTGTTGTGGTGATATCAAATGCTTGTGCATCTAAATTACCGCCTAATTGTGGTGTTGTATCTTCTACAACATTGGAAATGCCGCTACCACCACCATTAGCATCAACATATGCTTTAGTTGCGGCATCTGTGCCTGCTGTTGGTGTACCCACGTTTGTAATTTTACTTCCACTAACATTAACTATTCCACTGCCACTATTGGCTGCGAAAATGATATCAGTAGCACTAGTAATAGTTGGAGTACCTACAGCCGTTGATGTAATCGAACCAGTAATATTAATATTTCCTGTTCCAGTAATATCATTACCGTTTATATCTAAATCAGTAGCCAGCTCACTTAAATTAGGTGGAGTATATGTAAACACACCAGTTGTATTATTATAAACTAAACTTGGACTAGCACTTGCGCTAGCACTTACTACACTTAGGGCTGTTAATGCAATGCCGCCAGACCCACTTGAATCGTTTGCTGGCTCCCATTGGGCGCCGTCCCATTTTAAAACTTGACCAACACCTGGAGGTGTAGTACTTGTATCTACGTCAGATAAATCGTCAATTCCTTGAACAATCGATAATCCAGTAACAGTTGCGCTGGTAAAGTCAACATTAGTATTTGTAAAGTCAACATCTACGCCGTTAACAAATTCCACACTATTAGAAGAGTTACCAAGTACAACGTCTTGTGCTTGGTCACCAATTACAATATTACCACCTGCCCGCATAATGATACCATTACTTCCGCCCACTAATGTTAATACGTTTAGTGATTCTGATACAGACGATCCGCCGCTTCCAGTAATCTGATTACCATTTAAATCTAAGTTGCCACCAAGTTGTGGTGTTGTATCTTCTACAACATTTAAAATTCCTGTACTATTAATTGTGCTTAAATCAACAGTGTTACCACCACTAATAGTTAAATTGTCGCCTGCCAATGTTAATGTTTGACTATCACTGTCTGGTGTATTTTCTAGAGTAGTTACTCGTCCATCCAAGTCAGTGAAGTTACTATCTAACTCTGTATGAGTTAACGCACTGCCTTTTACTAATCTTTTTGTTATTGCCATATCTTTTTATCCTTACAGAACGTAATCGTCACCCACATACCCGTCTTCAACATATTCGCTATTAACTTTATTGTCTGGACGTGGCAGAATAACATCACTTATTGCTTGCTTCCTATTAAATTCTTCATCGTTTACCATTGACTTGGCATCTTCTGTAATATAATCGCTTGCGTTATATGTACGGTCCACCCAAGTCTTGTCAGTTACGTTATCGTAACTTCTGTTCCACTTAGAACCTCTTCGTACAAACATACGGTTTGGACTAAAGTCTGTTCTAATAAAATATTCACCTTCATTAGCAGTTGATGGAAATGCACTTCCGCTTGCTATTGTTTCACCATGGTTATATGTATTGTCTTGTATTACAACACCACCAGCCGTTGGATGATCAAACCCATACAGGTGGTCAAGTAAACTGGTACCATCTGGATCATCTTGTGTTGCACTTGCAACAACTGCATCGCTAATATTAAATTCTGATTTGTATGTGCTTATATCACTGTTTAGTGAAGTGCTGTCTGCAGCATCACCAAGTATGTCATTAAACTCTTGTGCATCTGTAAGTGGATTGAGTTTTACTCTCCAAATATGACTGTACCAAGTTTGACTAAATCCTTCAGCACCACGGTTACCGTCTGCTACTACATAATATTTACTTATTGGTGCTTTGTTTGCATCTAATAATAAATCATCACGTAAATGTGGCAACTCCAGTACATCACCAGGAAGTAGTTTCCTTCCAAGTAGTTCAACCATATCATTAGTATGAAATGTCATATAAAATTGGTCATTTGCCAAAAACATACCAAATTGTGTTAGGTCAAAATCGTTGTCCTGTACATTGTATATACCACGTAGATCGTAAATGTCCGGATCGTATTTTCTATCTCTGTTTTCCAAGAACAACAAGTCTTGTATTTTCGTTTCATTAATAATACTGTCTATATTAATGAAGTCTCCACTAAGTGGATCTACTTCACGACCTTCAATATAATTAGGTTGTGATGGATCATCTTGGTCTGGCTGTACAGCTGGCCCAACGTATTTGTGTACGTTAACACCAGTGCCGCCAATCCAAAACTGCTCACGGATCTGTCGATCCATAAAGTGAAAATCGTTAGTTTTAGTTGGTTTATATAAACTTAATCTTGGCATACCTATATTTATGGCTTGACAATGCTTTTAAGATAGTATATCGTATATAAGTACCAATTGATAGTTCAGGAGAATATTATGGCCAAAACGGCAACTCGTAAGAAAAAAACAGTAAGAGCAACTAGACGCAAGACTGAATGGGAACTAGTACCACTAGATAACTGGCATTCTGCGCAATATCATATACACTATATGATTGAAACTAAGCAATGGGAACAAAAAGTAAAAAACTATATCAAGAAGAATTATGATAAAGAAACACTGCAAGCTATTAATAAACTTCCAAATTGGAAAGTTGGTGGCAAAAGTCACTGGGCAGTAGCGGCACACATGGAGGAGAATGCTCCAGACAAAGTACACCCACATTATGTAGGTAAGCTAGATGAGTGGATTAAAGAGCTTTATGCAGAAGGCAAACAAATTGCTGATACAAAAGCTGAAGAAGCTAAATCAAAAAAGCAAGTTCATATTCCAACTATACAAGAGCGGTTAGAAGAAGCAACCATTGATAAAATGGAAGAGCTTGATCAGTGGGAGGATGATTGGATTCGTGATCCTAAAAAGAATCCTCTTAAAGATAAACAGCCACTAAATTTGTTCAAGGCTCAGCAAATTAATCTAGGACATGCACGTTTTGTACAGCGGTTTTACGAAGGTACATTTAACGAGCTTGAAGAATTAATTAATTTGCCATCTCCTAAAAAGCAAGATGATATGCAACAGCAACTTGCAGAAGGATACAGTAATTACAGCAAGAAGGAAATTAAAGAGCTACATAGTTTTTATCAACGTATTATGCAAGCTCTTGATATTATTCGAGCTGAGAAGAAACAAACTCGTGCAGTACGTAGACCTAAACAAAAGAGTGCAGTTGATTTAGTTAAAAAACTAAAGTTTAAGTCAAGTGATGCAGACTTTGGTATTAGTAGTATACCTCCACAGGATATTATTGGTGCAACTGCATTGGTTGTATTTAATTGTAAAACACGTAAACTTGGTATCTACTATGCAGAAGATCATTCAACACTGAGTGTTAAAGGTACTACAATACAATACTTCAATGAGAATGGCTCAAGACAAAAAACAGTACGTAAGCCTGCAGAAGTCTTACCACGTTGGAAAAAAGTAACACAGCATAAACTAAGTGCACAGTTCGGATATCTGAAAACTACAGACATCAAACTGAACGGTAGAATCAATGAAGATACTGTGATACTGAAAGCGTTCAAGTCATAAATAGTTATATGACAAAACGTGATGAGTTAATTAAAGAAATAGAGTTACGCTTAGGCGGACAAATGGTAGACGTAGAGCTCGATCCAGAGCACTACGATCTTGCCATTCGCAAAGCGTTTGAGAAATATAGACAGCGTAGTGAAAACAGTACTGAAGAAAATTTCATCACACTGGAGTTAATGGTTGATGTAGCAGATTACACTCTACCTGATAACGTAGTAGAAGTTACCAATGTCTATCGTAGAGCAAGCGGCACACTTAATGGCAGTGGTGGTGCAGATATGGAACCGTTTGAGGCGGCATATCTAAATAACTATTTGCTACATGGTGGTAGAGCTGGTGGCTTGGCCACATTTGATGCACTATCACAACACCGTGAAACACTTGGACGTATTTTTGGTAAAGAGCTATTGTTTACTTGGAATACTGTTACCAAGAAGCTAACAATTCATCGCAGAACAAAAGCACAGGATACAGTATATCTTCATACCTACTCAACACGTAGTGATGAAGAATTATTAAGTGACACATACGCAATGCCTTGGGTTAAAGAACTATCATTGGCATACAGTAAACTAATGTTAGCTGAAGCCCGTGGTAAGTTTAATACTATCGCTGGACCGCAAGGCGGCACAAGTCTTAATGCTGATGCATTACGTATGGATGCACAAGCTGCAATTGATAAACTTGATGACGAACTTAAACTGTATTCAGATGGCCAAGCAGGTCTTGGTATAATTATCGGTTGACAAACCGCACAAATACAATTATAATATAAACATGAAATATAAATTACTCGTAATAGGCCATGGTCGTCATGGCAAAGATACTGTCTGCGAAATACTTCGTGACGAATATGGATATACATTTGAGAGTAGCAGTCAATTTTGCTCTAAACTTTTTATCTATGATAAACTAAAAACCAAATACAACTATTCTAGTGAAGAAGAATGTTATGCTGACAGGCATAATCATAGAGCTGAGTGGTATAATGCTATTTGTGATTATAATGTTCCTGATGCAGCAACTCTAGGTAGAGAAATGTTTGAAACCTATGACATCTATTGTGGGCTACGTAACAAGCGTGAATTCTTCGCAATGCAAAATACTGGTGTATTTGACTATTGTATTTGGGTTGATAGATCAGATCGTTTGCCTTTAGAAAGTCACAAGTCAATGAGTTTAGAACAATGGATGTCAGACTTTACAATTGACAACAATGGTGATTTATCCGAACTATCGTTTAATATACACAAGCTAATGAACCATTTACACAGTAAAGTACGTAGTTAACCACTGTTTCCCCCCTGATATATAGCCTTCATAATAAATACATGTTATAAACCAGAGGAGAAACAAATGGCTTTAGTATCACCAGGTGTACAGGTTAGTGTAACTGACGAGAGCGCATATGGCGCAGCCGGAAACGGAACAGTACCATTAATTGTTGTAGCCACAAGAGAAAATAAATCAGATCCAACTGGTAGCGAATCAGACGGTATTGCAAAATATACAAAAAGCGCACATGTAGGTGAAGTAGTACAAGTTACATCACAGCGTGAGCTTACACAATATTTTGGTAACCCAACATTTACTACAAGTGGATCAGCTATCGTACAAGGTAGCGAAACAAGCGAATACGGTCTATTAGCTGCATATAGTTATTTAGGTCAAGGCTCAAGAGCATATATTGTTCGTGCAGGAGTTGATTTAGCAGGATTAGATTCAACTACAATTCAACCAACAAGTTCATATTCAACAGCAAATACATACTGGCTAGACACAGACGCTAGTAAGTATGGTATCCACGTATGGAATTCAACTACTGAAGTATGGGACTATAAAACACCAACAGTAGAAGTAATTGGTACAGCGGCAGGTACAGCACCAGCAGCCGCAGTTGTAACTGGCGGTTATCATGTTGTAATTTCAACATTAAGTAACAGTATTGAATATTATAAAGAAACTGGAGCGGCATGGGTAACAGCAGGCGCAACACTAGCACCACACTATAGCGTACCAGCAGGACCAAGTAATGGCGATGTTTGGGTTAAAACAACTAGTCCAGGAAATGGTGTAAGTATTGTTATTAGTAAATTTATTGAAGATGCATTTACTCCACAAGCAGTAGTAGGTGTAAGTGATGGTACAGACAATGCAGACATTACTACATTTGTTCCACAAGATGCTTCAAGTGTAACAGCACTAACAGCAAGCGCACCAGTAAACGGCGTACTACTAGGTGAAGGTTCAGATCAACTTGATATTTTACTAGTAAGCGGAGTAGGTGCACCAATTACAATAGCTACTTCAATATTAGCACAAATTGCAGCACCAACAGCAACAGCAAAAGTTGGTCAAACTTGGTTTGATAATACAGTTGACGCATTAGACATTTATGTTAGTGCTGGATCTGCATGGACAGCAGCAGCCGATGTACAATATGGCACAACAGCACCAACAACTGACAAAGATGGAAACGCACTAGCAGACGGTGATGTTTGGGTGGATACAAATGCAATGAACCATCATGCTCGTGATTATCCAAAAATTTACAAGCACAACGGTTCAGCATGGGTTAAACATTCTAACACTGACCAAACAAGTGAAAAAGGTGTATTGTTTGCTGATATTGATGACACCAAAGGTGGCGGTTCAGCAATTACAGGCGCACCACAGGCAGTAATTTATCCAGACGGACTAGTTGCAGTTAACATGGCACAAAGTAAAAACACAGTACGTGAGTGGAATGGTTCAGCATGGAGAAATGCTGTAACTAATCATTCAGATGGTAGTGGACGTTTTGGACGTTATGCACAACGTGCATATATTTCAGCAGGAATGGCAGCAGTTACATCTGGTGCAGATTTACGTGAAGAGCAGTACACATACAGCTTGTTAGCGGCACCTAACTATCCTGAACTAACAGACGAACTAGTTACACTAAACAGTGACAGAGGCGAAACAGGATTTATCATTGTTGATACACCAATGCGTAAAAATGCAACAGATGCAATTAGTTGGGTTCAAAACTCAAATGTTGCATCTGAGAATGGTGAAGATGGTCTAGTAACAAACAATACATACAGTGCAGCTTACTATCCAGCAGGTCAATCAACTGAGCCAGTAAATGGTAAAACAGTTGTTGTTCCACCAAGTCATATGGCACTTTACACATTTGCTTATAATGACAACATTAGCTTCCCATGGTTTGCTCCGGCAGGCCTAACAAGAGGTGTTGTACAAAATGCAAGTGCAGTTGGACACATTACTGCTGAAGGTGAGTTTAAAGCAGTTAGTCTTACACAAGGTCAACGTGATGCAATGTACACAGTTAAACTAAATCCAATCACAAGTTTTGTTGGACAAGGTACAGTTATATTTGGACAGAAAACACTAGCAAGCGCAACAACTGCACTTGACCGTGTTAATGTTGCACGTTTAGTTGCTTACTTGCGTGAACGTTTTGATGAGATTGCAAGACCATTCTTGTTTGAACAAAATGATGCACAAACTCGTGCTAGAGCAAAGCAAGTATTTGAACGTTTCCTAGCAGACATCTTAAGCCGCAGAGGTGTAACAGACTTTGCAGTTGTTTGTGATGGAACAAATAATACACCAGCACGTATTGATCGTAATGAACTTTACATTGATGTGGCAATTGAGCCAACTAAATCAGTAGAATTTATTTACATTCCAATTCGTATTGTTAATAGTGGCACACTAAGCAACGTTTAATAATAAAAAATAACTACAAACTTAATGGGCGCCTAGTGCGTCCATTTTTTTTCACTGATTTCTTATAAATAGTATTAGCTAGTATAGAGGAGACTAATATGGCAGTTCTAACAACATTAGGAGTTCCAGATAACACAGGGAACACCACAACTATTATGCCAAAGTTGCAGTACCGTTTTAGGGTGACGTTCGAAGGCGAAGGCTTTAGTTCAACACCAACTAGAAACGTTATTAGCACAAGTAGACCAGGACTAACACACGAACCAGTTCAGGTTGATGCATACAATAGTAGAATTTATTTAGCAGGCAAACACACATGGGAGCCTGTAAGCATCGTACTACGTGACGACATTGATGGTGTCACATTACGAGAGCTAAATCAACAACTTAACAGACAAGTTGATCATGCAAACCAAAGCAGTGTACGTGCAGGTGCAGGATACAAGTTTACATGTAGAGTAGAATCTCTAGATGGACAAAATCCAACACCAGGTGTACTAGACACATTTGAGCTAAGTGGTTGTTATATCACAAACATTCAGTATGGTGATATGGCATACTCATCAAGTGAGCAAGTGCAAGTTACTGTACAGTTACAGTATGACAATGCAGAAATTTATGATGCAGCTGGTAATGCAACGCTAACCGGTGCAACAGTAGACAACTCATTAGTTAATGCAACAGGTTAATCTAAATGGGATTAACTTCTAATACTGGCGCTTTTAATGCCGCAGCATCAATTTACGGAGTCGACGACGAAGTAATGTTCAAGAGGCCTAGACAAAAATTTAACTTTTCTGTCTTTATGCAACTTGATGATGCTGTGACATTATCGGATGCTAGTTATGGTAAATCATTTGTATTTGATAGAGTGTTGGGCGTTGATATGCCTAACTATCAATATAATGTTACAAGGTTAAATCAATATAACCATCAACGTTTTGTAACAACAAGACAGGAAATAAGTCCAGCAACTATCAATTTTTATGATACTATGGATAATCAGTTTCAGTCACTACTAACTGATTACGCTGGATATTATTATTCACAAGGATTAACTGAACTTGATATGCCATTTTCATCAAATGCCAATGCTGACAGTGTAACGACTCCAAGTGGTCTTACTGCAACAGCGGCAAGCGGTAGATTCTTTTTTAATCGAATTAGTATAGGTACAATTGACACCAGAAGTAATGGTTCAGAATCTGGAAGAACAGTTGACATGATTAATTGTATGATAACCAGTGTGTCACATGATAGACTTGATTACAGTGACAGTGGCGCAATGACCTGGACAGTACAATTTCAACCAGAGCACGTTGAGTTTGGCACAATTGGCAGCACATCTGTTTAATCAGTTATAAATACGTATATAATGGCATCTAAATTTCAACAGGGTATATTTGAACCTAGGAATCAATCTAGGTATATTGGAAAACATCTACCACGATATCGTAGTGGATGGGAGTTAAAATTTATGCGGTTTTGCGATACTCATCCAAATGTGGTTGCATGGGCCAGTGAGTCACACCGCATACCTTACTTTAACCCTATAAAAAACAAGCAAACAATGTATGTTCCAGACTTCTTTATAGTATATGAGGATGTAAACAAAAAACGACATGCAGAGTTTATAGAAATTAAACCCGCTGGACAAATACTTGGCAATGCTAAAAGTACAGCACAAAAAGCACAAGCAGTTGTTAATGAAGCAAAGTGGCAAGCCGCCAAAGCATTTTGTAGTAAACAAGGTGTAGGATTTAGAGTACTAACAGAAAATGAATTGTTTAACAATCCCAAAAAGTCAAGACCAAAAAGGAAAAAGCGATGAGTAGAAAAATAGAAGAAGTGTTTAACATGGGCAATGATGCGCTAAATCCACCACCACAAACAACTGAAGATGAAACCGGATTTAACTTAGAACAAATGCAAGAAGTATTAGCAACCGCAGATAAAATCGATCAAGCATTGCCAGCAGTGCGTGATTTAGAGTCACTTGATAAAGACATGGATGAATATGCTGTACAAGCAATGGATGCGTTTAAAGACCTTATGGATCTTGGACAAAACGTAGAAGATAGACATGCCGCTCCAGTGTTTGACAGTGCAAGTAAAATGATGACAAATGCTATTACAGCTAAAACAGCAAAGATGGATAAAAAATTAAAGATGATTGAAATGCAAATGCGTAAACGTAAACTTGATTTAGAAGAAAAGAAGGTTGAAATGCAAATTGCAAAGATGAACGATACTCCAGTTGATGGTAGTCCTATTGAGGGCGCTGCAGAAGAGTTTGATCGATCAGCATTAATTAATGATATCATGACAAGCATGAAAAATAACAATAGTGATAAATAAATATAAGATAGGAATAGTAGAATGAAAAGTTTACAGCAATATTTAACAGAATCTGAAAAAACATATAACTTTCGGTTAAGAACTGTATCGTCGTTATCAGAGGAACAACTGGAAAAATTAGAAATACACTTAGCTCGTTATAATGTGGAGAGTGTTAGTACACCCAAGACTAGCATTATTCAACGAAGCCCTGCAGGATTTGGCGACATAGGACCTAGTGCAGTATCTACTATGGAAATTGTAACACACTTACCATGCACACCAAACGTAATGCAAGAAGAAGTTGCAGCTGCAACAGGCATACATCTTGGTGCTATTAGAGTATATAATGAAGGTGAGTTTGTTGAAGAAGAAGAGATTATTGAAGAAGAGACTACTGATGAGGAAAGCAAAAGTGTATTAGCAGATGCTGATTACAGTGATGCAGATAAAGTGGAACATAAAGACAATTTTGGTAATGAGTTTGTTGCTAATTTTGTTAAGAACTTACCTAAATCAGAATTACATAAAGAATATAAGGTATAAAAAAATGGATTTAAGAGACTTAGTAAAACTAGCAGGCATCGTAAACCCAGAAGTTCTTAACAGGATCGATGCAACAGCAGAAGTAGAAGAAGCTGATGGCGCAGGCTTTGAACAAGCGACAACTGCTCCAGAAGAAGAAATAATGGATGACCCACTACAAGCAATGGGTAGTGATGTAGACACAAGTTTACGCCGCTATTTAAAAGCAAAGGGCGATCACGCAACGATAGACGAAGAAGTATATCCGGATCATACTGTAGAAAGTGTAAGCGAAGCATATGCTACGTTTAAAACAGAAAGTGCAGAAGATCGTGCACGTTATGATGCAGATGAAACACCACGTGGTGAGAAGAAGAAGAAAGTTTCTCTTAAAAAAGCACCATGGGAAAAAGATGACGATAAAGAAGATGCAAACGAAGATCGAGCAACAGGTATCAGAGGTGCGTTATCTAAATTACCAGGTATTGGGCATATAGCTCACGGACATGATCATGCGCCTGGCCCTGCCCCAATGGTAGATCCTGAACCAGTTCCATCACCACCATCACCACCAGATAGACCATCACCACCATCACTACCAGATAGACCATCACCACCAACACCAGCACCAGCACCAGCTAAAAAACCAAGAGTACAAAAACCATCATATGATGATGCTATTATCAGAATGGCTAGAAAATTAGCAGGTGAATCAGTAACTGAAGATGCTGGAAAAGTAGGATACATGGAAATGTTTTTTACAGACCGTGATGGCGGCGAAGTTAGCCATGAGGTTGAAGTTACACTTAAAGACGGCAAACTATCTATCACTGGTAACATGCCTGGTCCAGAAGACGATTTATATTATGACGATGCAGATATCGAAGAGCAACTACGTGATGCACAGAGAGATATGAGTGTTATTGATTTTTCAATGTATGAAGCAGATGTTGAAGAAAATGCATTTAATCAAGCAGCAGCTGCGGCGGCAAGAGCTAATAAGTCAGAGTTTGAATTTGGTGGTAAAACACACAAAACTACAATGAAAAAAGATACTGCACACAAACTAGATGATAGTGAAGATGCAGAACTGTCAGTTCTTAGAAGAAACGCAGGACTATAACATGGAACATTCAAAAATAGATAATACATTTATGAGATCAATGGCCCAGATTAACAATCTGGAAAAAGTATTCAGAGAAGGTGGATTATTAGAAAAAGCAATTAGTGATATCAAGGGTGATGTTGCATGGCTAAAAGATATTAGAGAAGCATTATCAAATGCTTATAAATCACTTGAAGAAGGACACTATGGTACAACAGGACATTTAGATGTTCCTGAAAGTGCTGAACCACAGTCAGTGACGCAAGAAGCAGGCGCACCAGACTACAACCCATCACGTGGCGAGTATGCTAGTGAACGTGATTATGGTATGTTTACTGATGAAGGCAATGCTGAAGTTGCTGAGATTGTAGACGATATTGTTAAGAGACACGAAGCAGGTGAATTTGATAGCCCAGAGCGTGCTATTGATGCGGCCATGTCAGACTTAATGAACTTGTCAGATGATAACAGCGATTTTGCAGAAGCTGATGATACTGATGTTAGAGATCAAGTAGCACGTGACTTAGAAAGTCGCATTGGTCGTGATAGTGGATTTGGTGAAGCTATCGAGTATATGAAAAAATTAGCAGGATTAGAACAATGAAAAGATTTACTGAATATTTAAACGAAGGAACCAAAGGTTGTTCTGATTGTGAATACATGAAAGACGAAACTGATGGTGAAATTGATACATGTGATGAATGTGCGGCTGAAGAAAGAGCTAAAGCTAGAGCCAAAACCAACGAAGCAGTTGGTGACTCTGCAGAACCAATTTATGATTTATGCGATGAGCTAGGATGTGATACAGATCATCCAGTATTTGCAGAATTAGTTCGTTATTTAAGTGGCGATCAAATTGAAGATTTTGTAGCAGACTTCCGTAGACACAATGATATGAATGGTGGCATGGAAGAAGCAGCTACGTCTGACAAAGAATTAGATTACTTGCGCAAACTAGCAGGTATGTAATATATAACCCTTAATTACAGGCTTAAGGTTTACACATTGGGAGGCCACAAACGTAAAATGTGGTCTCCCTTTTTTCAGCCAGCATAAGTATTAATATGTCAGTAGATACAAAACTAACCAAAACCCCATACCAAAGAGAAAAGTACACAACAGAACAACTACAAGAGCTTGCTCGGTGTACTATGGATCCGCAACACTTTATTACAGAGTATTGCTGGATTCAACATCCTACCAAAGGACGCTTAAAGTTTGATCTTTTTGATTATCAGCGTGGTTTGTTAGACAGCTACCATAATCACAAATATAGTATTGCACTTATTAGTAGACAGATGGGTAAGTCAACTGCGGCGGCGGCATATCTGTTGTGGTATAGTATGTTTATACCTGACCAGACTATTCTTATTGCGGCACACAAATATAGTGGTGCACAAGAGATCATGCAACGTATCCGTTTTGCTTACGAATTACTGCCAAACTTTATTCGGGCTGGTGTTACTGCATATAACAAAGGATCGTTAGAATTTGACAACGGTAGCCGCATTGTCGCACAGGCTACAACAGAGAACACCGGACGTGGTTTAAGTATATCGTTAGCATACTTAGACGAGTTTGCATTTGTGCGTCCTACTATTGCTCGTGAATTCTGGACAGCATTATCACCAACACTTAGTACAGGCGGTAAATGTATTATTACAAGTACGCCCAACCAAGACGATGACCAGTTTGCACAGATTTGGCGTGAAGCATTAAAGACTACAGATGAGTTTGGTAACGAAAAAGAAACAGGCAAAAATGGATTTAAAGCATACAGTGCTGATTGGACATTTCATCCAGATAGAGACCAGGCCTGGGCAGACGAAGAACAAGGCAAGATTGGCGAAGAACGTTTCCGTCGTGAACACCTAAACGAGTTCATTGCATTTGACGAAACACTTATTGATAGCTTAAAACTAACACTATTAGAACATAAAGATGTTTACAAAAAGACAGGGCAAGTACGTTGGTATAGACCTGTGCAAAATGGAAAAACTTATATTGCAGGACTGGATCCAAGTCTTGGAACAGGCGGAGACAATGCTGCTATACAAGTATATGAACTGCCAGGTATGCGTCAAGTAGCAGAGTGGATGCATAACAAAACATCAGTACAAGAGCAAATACGTATACTACGTGGAATATTAACTGATGTGCAATCAGAGGCACCAGAAAGCGAAATATACTGGAGTGTTGAAAACAATACACTAGGCGAAGCCGCACTAGTAGTAATAAACGAAATGGGCGAAGAGAATATACCTGGAACATTTATTAGCGAACCACGCAAATCTGGTTCAAATAGAAGTTATAGAAAAGGGTTTACAACTACAAATAAAAGTAAACTTGCTGCTTGTAGTAAATTTAAAAACTGGATCGAAGTTGATAAAATGGAGATCGCTAGTAGTACACTATTGCGTGAAACAAAAACATTTATTGCTCGTGGCGCCAGTTATGCCGCAAAAGATGGCGAAACAGATGACTTGGTAATGGCAGCACTTTTAGTAGTGCGAGTTGCACAGCAGGTAGCACAATATGATGAAAGTACATACGATGAACTAAAGGATAGTTTCAGCGATGAGGAAGATTTAGCCCCAATGCCTTTCACGTTTTTGGTATAAATACTATATAATAGAGAGATATAAGAGATATGTTGAGTTCAGAATTAGTTGCAGAAAAGATTTTTAAGATACTCAAAGGCAACGGTCACAATTTAAAACTATATACAGACGAGGGTGCTGATACTGTAGACCCGTCTAAAGGTCGTCGTTTTTATATTACTGACAACGGCACAATGGTTAGTTTGGATGAGACAGAAAATACTCGTAAAATTAAAGTTAGTTTAGGCTCAAATGTTGATCATAGATCAATTAAAGAAACGCTAACCCAGATTAAAAATTTAGCAAATCGTAGTATCATAGAATATACACTAAAAAACTATACTAAGTCGATAGAGCCAAAAGACTTTGACTACCAAGCTCAAAAGGTAAAAGACATGAATCAAGATACAGTAAATGAAGGCATCGGAGCCGCATACGGAAGTAGCAAAAGTAGCTACCAAAAATTAGAAAGTGCTAGACTTGTTATCAAACATAATAAAGCAGTGAATGAAGAACAACGTGGATCACGTAGTAGAAATATTCAAGCTATCTACATTGAAAACAGCGAAGGCGAACGTTACAAGTTTCCAAGTAACAACTTAGCAGGCGGTAGAGCTATGCTACGTCACGTACAAGCTGGTGGTAATCCACATGATGACTTCGGTAAACATATTGCAGAACAATGTTCAGAATTAAAGAAACTTAAAGAGTTTAGACGTTATAGTGAAAAGAATGGACTTGTTAACGAAGATACAGCAGATATTGTAGAAGCAGTTATTGGACGTATTAACAGTATACGTGAAACACTAAATCGTATGAAGGGCGCAAGAACATATGCGTCAATGATCGAAGCATTTGAAGCCAAAGATGAGCAATTGGACGAAAATGGACTAGATGATATTAAAACAAAATTTACAGTACATCACTTTGATGAAAATGTAGAAGGCGCACTGCCTTATGTTCAGTCACTTGTAAGAGAAATGCAAGCAGTACGTGAACACAATACAAAAGTAGAGGAAACAATCAACAACCTTGTAAGTGTTGTTGAAAATGCTGGTAAAACAGTTTGGGTTAAAGAGGGCACTGATATTGTTGGTGATCCAGAAAACCCAATGAACCATGCATTTGAAGATTCTTCAGCACGAGCACAATTAGGTGCAGTGATGGAGTATATTGCTAACGTTCTTGATGAGAGCGAAAGCACAATGTCAAACTGTCTTGCAGAAGCAAGTAAATTGGTTGACAGCGTCAATAATGATGCTATACTGGGTAAATCAGCAAAAGCACTTGCTTCGTTGATGCCTAAGTTACAACCAAGTAGCAGTGAGACACAATTACATGCAGAAAATACTCAATGGGAAGATGATATCGTTAACGTACTCGAAGGTTACGATATTAACAAAATTTTTTAAAAAAACTGTTGACAAACACCTGCAGGTAACATATAATAGTGATAATAAGTACATTGTCACTTTAGGCAAACTTAGGCAAAAGTTGCAATACGCAACACACATAGGCAAAATATAGGAGAATAACTATGGCATCATTGGCAGAAATCAGAGCAAAACTACAGGCACAAGACACAAAAGGGTCTAATCAATCAAGCGGAGGCGGCGATAACGCAATCTATCCGTTTTGGAATATCGCAGAAAATTCAACAAGTGTAATTCGTTTCCTTCCAGATGGAGATACGAGTAACACATTCTTCTGGCGTGAACGTCAGATGATTCGTTTGGAGTTTCAAGGTATTGAAGGACAACCAGATAGTCGTCGAGTGACAGTAAATGTACCATGTAACGAAATGTGGGGAGCAGTAGGCAGTTGTCCAGTACTATCAGAAGTACGACAGTGGTTTAAAGATCCAGCATTAGAAGATATGGGTCGTAAGTATTGGAAGAAACGTTCATACGTATTCCAAGGTTTTGTAACTGAAAACTCTTTAGATGAAGAGGCACCAGAAAATCCAATTCGTAGATTTGTAATTAATCCAAGTATCTTCAATATTATTAAAGGTGCTCTAATGAGCAGTGATTTTGAAGAACTACCTACAGATTATGAAGGTGGTACAGACTTCCGTCTTACTAAAACAACAAAAGGTCAATACGCTGACTACAGTACAAGTACATGGGCTCGCAGAGAGCGTTCACTGAATACTGAAGAGCGAACAGCACTTGAAACACATGGGTTGTATAACTTAAATGATTATCTTCCTAAACAACCAAGCGAAGCAGAATTGGCAGTAATTGCTGAAATGTTTGAAGCTAGTGTTGATGGCAAGATGTATGATCCAGTACGTTGGGGTAATTTTTATCGCCCAGCAGGCGTACAAATTGATACGTCAAATAGTGCACCAAATAATGGTAGTGCGCCAGTAGCGGCACCTGCTCCAGTAGCAGAAGCGGCACCAACGCCAACACCAACACCTGCTCCAGAAGCGGCACCTGCTCAAGTAGCAGAAGCGGCACCAACACCAACACCTGCTCCAGTAGCGGCTGAAGGTGAAAAGCCAAGTGCACAAGACATCTTGGCGGCAATTCGCTCACGTGCATAATCCTTAACTACTGCTAGGGGCGGCAACTAGTCGCCCCATCACTTTTCTATTAGGAGATTATAATGGCTAGACCGTTTGATATTGCGAAATTTCGCAAAAGTATTACTAAGAGTGTGCCTGGACTTAGTACTGGATTTAGAGACCCTGACACATGGATCTCGACAGGTAATTATACACTAAACAAACTTGTAAGTGGTAGATTTGATGGTGGCGTTCCACTAGGCAAAGTATCAGTATTTGCAGGTGAAAGTGGTGCAGGTAAAAGTTTTATCTGTGCTGGTAATTTGGTGCGTGAAGCACAAAAGCAAGGTATCTTTACAGTGCTAATTGATACAGAAAATGCATTAGACGAGAAATGGTTACATGCATTAGATGTTGATACAGCAGAAGACAAATTGCTTAAACTAAACGTAGCAATGATTGATGACGTTGCAAAACTTATCAATGAATTTATGAAAGACTATAAGTCACAATATGCTGATAAAGACGAAACAGATCGTCCTAAAGTACTGTTTGTGATTGACAGTTTAGGAATGATGTTAACACCAACAGACATCAATCAGTTTGAAAAAGGTGACTTAAAAGGTGACTTGGGTCGTAAGCCTAAAGCACTTACAGCACTTGTTCGTAACTGTGTAAACATGTTTGGTGACTATAACGTAGGCCTAGTAGCAACTAACCACACTTATGCAAGTCAGGATATGTTTGATCCAGATGATAAAATTAGTGGCGGCCAAGGCTTTATCTATGCTAGTAGTATTGTTGTTGCAATGCGCAAACTCAAACTTAAAGAAGATGAGGAAGGCAATAAGATTAGTGAAGTTAAAGGTATCCGTGCCGCATGTAAGGTTATGAAAACTCGCTACAGCAAACCTTTTGAAAGTGTACAAGTTAAGATTCCATATGAGACAGGAATGTCTCCATATAGTGGGCTTGTAGACTTGGCTGAAGGAAAGCAAGTATTAAAGAAAACAGGCAATAGGTTATCTTACACTGATAAAGAAACTGGCGAAGAGATACTACAATTCCGCAAAGCGTGGGAGCGTAACGATAATGGGTGTTTAGACCTTATTATGAAGCAATGGGACGACACAGAAGTGGATCAAGTAGTAGAGGATATTGAAGAAGAACTAAATAACACACAACCAATATCTGAGGAAAACACTGCTTATGAAACTAAGTGAAGACGAAATTGAACAAATAGTAAATCTTTGGATGGCTGTTAAATCATACATTCCTGCAAAAGACAAATATGATGCTTGTCACAAGTTTTTAATGACACTTGAAGATAGTATGGATATTGAAGAAGTAGCAGATGAACTAGTTGGATTTGATAGTACAATTGATAAAGTTATCCGAGACAATTATATTGAACATGTAGACTTTGAAGAATACAATGAAGATGATGAATGGTAAATGAGCTGGTTTAACGATATACGAAAAGATATCAGTAAAATTATCCCTGCAATTGATTACTACGAAAAAGAATTAGACGAAGCACGTAAAGAGTGTGGCCTTAAAGGCAGTGTTGAAAGACATTCACGAGACATGCCTGGTATAGTTGAATATCGTTTTAATCAGTTGCAGGAGATAGAAGCAATACTAGAATATCTGAATATTGAACTTCGTAAAATAAAAACACAAAAATATAAAAAGTTCCTAGAGCATTATAATCGTGCTCTAAGTAGCCGTGACGCTGACAAGTATGCAGAAGGGGAACCAGATGTTATTGATCAGCAACACATTTGTAATGAGTTTGCTTTGATCCGTAACAAGTATATGGGACTTATTAAAGCACTAGATACCAAAGGTTTTCAGATTAACAACATTGTAAAATTAAGATCTGCAGGATTAGAAGATATTTCACTTTAGGGCTTGACAACCAAGACGTCTTACTGTATATTATAAGAGTAAGTTAACAGAGGGTTATCATGCTTTATAGTGTAATCGGCGGTACTAAAAAAGAACGACAACTGGTAACAGATGCATTATGGTTTGCCAAAGACTATTGGTTACCACGGCATCGTAACTTAGCAGTTGACGTAGAAATTGCTCCTAATTTGGGTGCAGAAGCTGATGTACTGGAAGGCGATGATGAACGTGAGTATGAAATTCGTGTTCGTGGCGGTCTTGAAACAGAAGACTTAGTTACTGCAATCTTTCATGAATTCACACACATTAAGCAACATATACGCAACGAACATCCAATGTTTGAATGTAGTGATATTCCATACATGGATCGTCCATGGGAAATTGAAGCATTTATTGAGCAAGAAAAAATGTTAAAAAAATACAAAAAAAGTTAAATTAAGTGTTGACACCAAGACATATTGGTGCTAAAATGTATGTATAAGTTAAGCAATTAGGAGATAGCAAATGGCATATGTATCACAAAAAGACAAAGCAGAACTTGCACCAGGTATCAAAGCAGTACTTAAAAAGTATAAAATGAAAGCCAGCATTAGTGTTCGTAATCATTCAACACTTTGTGTAAACATTCGTGCAGGTGCTATTGACTTTAGTGATTACTTTACACATGGTGATGGTTATATCCAAGTTAACGAATACTGGATTGATAGCCATTATGATGGTGTCAAGCGTGACTTTCTAAATGAGCTGTTAGCGGCTATGAAAGGTCCAAAGTATTTCAACAACGATGACGCAATGACTGATTACTTTAGTCGTTCACAC
>Ga0098055_1000394_pt1 | contig 26869 bp, 14 predicted proteins | sample 17_taG_FD_75107 | JGI IMG/M metagenome (GOLD analysis project Ga0098055, IMG submission 75107) | Marine viral communities from the Subarctic Pacific Ocean - 17_ETSP_OMZ_AT15314 metaG | ecosystem: Environmental > Aquatic > Marine > Oceanic | place: Pacific Ocean | collected 2015-01-18 | reverse complement strand
GAGGTGTTCAACCAAGCGTCTTTTAACAGCGTTTAACATTGGCATCAAATCTTCCTCCTTATTTTCTTACCCTTGACCGTTCTCATCTCATGTCCGCGAGGTCGGAGCATACGAATCTCCGCGTATGATGCAACCAAGCCCGCTCCGCTTAACAAAGTTAACCCTGTGAAAGTAGTTGCTGTTTTACCGCTATATGATACAAATGACTTATTATCAAGTATTAAATGACCACTATCAGCAAATCCGGCTGTGGTAGCAACTGTGATAGCCCCCAATGCAAGTGTTCCGTTTACGCGCGGTGTAATACCAAACCCAAGAGCAGACCGACCTACACCGTATCCGCTGTTGCGATGTCCTAACAACATACCCGCGTGTATATCCGAGCCTGTGTTAACCGCACTTGTTCTTATTCTTGCTAACTTTGTAATGACTGGTCGGACTCTCAATACACCTCTTACTCTAATTTTTGCACCACCGACACCGCTTTTATTTAGAGTTGAAATTTGTTGGCTGTTATCAAAGATAAAATCTTCATCGTCTAAATCCGCACTATCTCCAAATGAATTAACAACTGCTTCAAGACCTGCTTCATAAGAAAGCATTTGAAAATCCGATGTTCCATCGGACTTATGTTCTAATTCAATAATTGCTTGTTGGACATTACCTATTGCCGATTTGTAATCAACAATATCACCCGGCTCAAAATCCCAAGATTGGGTGTGTTCATTTGACTGTAAAGCACCTTGAGCCTTTTTGTTTAAACGCAACAATTGACCCGCGCTTGTTCTTGCTTTTGATTCATTATTAACAGTCGGGTCTTGAACCTTCATTTCTTTGATTGACCCTCTTTTCTTTTGCTCTTCTGCATCATCAACTAATACACTAACATGGTCGTTAACCGCTATACCTTTCCCTTTTACAACTATACGATTTGCTACATCAACGATTGGGTCAATCTTTGTTTTACCTATACCGCGTTGTGTGCCTAACTCTCGGTCTTTGAAATTAAATATTTTAGGTGCGTATTTAAAATTACCAAACCTATCGTAATACATAATAAAATGGTCATGCCTCCCTACAAATCTAACCGCTGTTGGAATGTTTGTTGAGTTAAAATTTTGCGCTACAAATAATGTGCTAACACCTTGCGCACTTACGCTATTTAAACCATGTAATGCTTTGTCAAATAGTTTCTCAACTAAATCGGTTGACCTCATACCAACGCTAATTGTTTGTCCAGCGCGAACATGTGAAACACTATCCATGCTGTAATCAGCAAGAGTTTTACCTTTCATGTTGTTAAAATGAACGCGAACACCTTTCTGTGTGTTAGTTAATGATTGAGTTCTTAGTCGTAAAGATGTGTCATTGTCAGCAATTAAAAGCATTGGTCTTGTTGAAGATGCGCTCAATCGCTCTCCGTTGAAAAAAGGAGCATCTTCGTGGTCTTTGTGTGCTAACCGAATTGAAGATTGCTCTTCACTTAATCTATATCTGCGTTGGTGTGTTGGTTGAAAATCTCCTTGGTTTGGTTTGCTCACCTGTGTTTTTTTGCTTAAATTTTCGGTAGTTTCGTAAATCGCGTGGTGGATTGTATTATCAACAAAAGTTGGTTTTTCAGCAATAGCACCTACTACTGTATGCACTTCTTTTGAACGACCATACCTTTTTTTTACATAAGACGCGTTTGCTGGTGAAGGAACGCTGTATGTCATGCTCCCACCCCATTATCACTTCTATCGCCTTCGTTAAGATGACTTGTTGTATTAAGTTTATCTCCCGCGTATAATGACTGTGTGTATCTTGGTTGCACCGTGTAATTCTTTCGTATAAAAGTATCATTATCTTTAACCACCGATTGAAGTCTTGATGCATCAGCGCGGAGATGTTGTAGTGTGTTGTTTGTCACAACCATTCTTGCTACTGGTTGTGTTGATGATGTCGTAAATGTTGAAGATTCACTACCGGGTATTCTTGGTCCGGTGCTTGAAGGCGCACTTGTTGAAGACCCCGCTCCCGATATTTTGAATAAATAAACAGGTGCATAAGGAGGGTTGCTCGGTGCTGGGTTTGTATTACGCATGTAGTTTGAAGCGGCATCTGCGGCACGCGCGTTAGGAGCATCATAAACAAACACACCATAACGACCTGCGGCTGTTGCTGAAAGCACATGCGTTCTATCACTACGGAATAGTTCAATGTGTTTATTGTCAAGCACGCGGATAGGGCGAACAAGGAACTTGATTGTTTCATCTTTAACATTAGTAGTATATGATTTTGAATCGTGGTTAGAAGTTTGATAAGGATTGGTTGTGACACCGCTTGAATCACCCCAACCAAAGTCGCTTATTGGCGCACCGTCCGATGAAAGTTCCATGATGTAAGTTCCACCAATCGGAGGAATACCATGTGTTGTTCCAAACTTCATAACTTGCTTACTTGAAGAAAAGTTTAGTGTATCTAATCTTAAATCGCTTAGTGCGCGATTTGCTGTTGATACTCCACCGGAGAATATGAAACGCTGACCTGCTTGCCTATCCGTATGCAAACTGGTTGCTTCTGTGCTTGTAATAACATATCGCGGAGATATATTACCATCATTTTCAACAACGCTCATGCCGTCAATTCCAATACGAGGTTTTGATTTTGCAATTGGTTCTCTCATAAAGTCAAAATTTGTTTTCTCAATATTACTTCCAACATTCGCTTCGCGCTTAAGCAACCCATCATCACCTGCAATTTCTAATCTTGCGCTTATACCTCTTGGAACTTCAAATGATTCTAATTGTATATTAGAGGGTCGCATAAATCCTGTTGTAAATGGTGGTTCACTTGTGTGATGAGATAAAACTAACCCAAATGGTCGCATATCTTCGGATACATCTTGAAGTATATCTTCGTTAAAATATGTTGGGTATCGCACACCGCGTCCATCACCACGGTCGCCAACTCGCTTTGCGGTAGCAGGGTCAAAGAAATTAATTTCTGCTTCCGATTTTTTCATACCTGTTGTATCAGCATACATAGTTTCAGCAACTTTAGTTCTGTCCGTAGCGCGGTATGCATCTTCGGGGTCCCATGATGGGCGAATACCGAATCCACGAACAGGGAATCGTCTTACTTCTTCACCCGTCGTATTGCCCCACCAATCAACCATGTAATGTGCTTGAGCAAGAGCAAGGTTAACACGCTGGTCAACAACATCTGTTCCGGCTTTGATTCCAGCAGGTGTGTCTGCGTGGAACTTGCGTATTGCTGTTGTTGGATTTCGTATGTTGCGAACAGCGCAACCAAACCCTTTGGTCATACGACGACCATCGCTATATCTTACTTGTTGACCTTTTAAATCATTATTGATAAGCGCGGAAGCATTAGTTTGTCTTTCTATAATACCTGTATAACTCTCACCTGTCGTGCTTGTTGGTGTAGTATTACCGCTTCCCGATTGTGTATTTGTGCGCGTAGTGACTTCTTGGCTACCAACAAATGGTCCTTCGGCGTGAAAGTGATAATACGCGTGAGGGTCGCGCAAACCTTGATTTGCTTTGATAGCCCATCTTGGTCTGTTGTAAGGTTGTCTTACTGATATACGGTATCCCCAACCTGCTTGTTTCATAGTGTTTGCCGTACCACTTATTGTTTCAGTCAATGTTTCAACATTCCCGTTAGTTACAGTCAAACCTTTTGCGTCGGATACCTGCTTGATGTTAGGGTTATCCCACTTGTCGCGCCAGCCCGGAGCGGCTGTTCCATAAAGAGTAAGTGAACTCATTTGCGCACCAAAGCGATGACCACCCGGCCAAAAAGCACCAAAATTGTATTTGCGTGATTTACCATCTGTCCCTGCTTGGTGTCCTAAAGCACTAACAGAATATGTATCAGTAAGACCACCTGTGTAATTTTCTATACTTTTTGCTCGGAATTTAAATGGACCATCGCTCATAGCGTATGCGAATTCGTGATAATGAACCATCTCAAAGTGTTCCGGTGCATGATTGTATGCTTTCTTATCAACTGCCGCATCACCTTTAGCGGTTCGGCTATCGGAGAACCATGTCATCGGGCGACCAAGATTGTAATGCCACATACAAAGATAAGCGTCGGGTAAGTGTAGGCTGTTAGTATCTCGCGTTCCCGATAATAACTGTGGTAGGTTGCGCGTAGCAATACTTGATTGGGAATTTGTGTAAATTTCTTTTGACACATCAAAACCATATTTTCTTGTTAATCTTACTTCCATACCCTGTGTTGCATTTGTTTGAAAATCACCTGCACCAGCGACATTAACTACATTATGAAATACAACAGCACCGTCAGTTGAGCCAACACCACTAATATATCCTCTATTTGTATAAGTTGCGTCGTGTCGCGTTCCGTTTGCACTAATGATTGTTAATCTATGATTAAAATAATCAACACCCGCAACAGGGAATAAAGTATTATTACGAACATATAACTTATTTGCGGAAGTATCCATGTGTTCAATTATACCAACAGGGTTTGTTGATGTCAAATAATCTGTATAGACATCAAGATATACAGAAGGATAACCAAGCATAGTTGTTTGACAACCAACACCGCCAAGTGTTGAACGACAGAAATGGTAATAATCATCGGGGTGATAATGTTCTGTGCTTTTCCATGGTGCTTGAGCATCAAAAATTGTTGAAGACGCGAATGCTACGCTCCACCATGGTATAGTGACAGTAATACCCGGAGTTGAGCGATGGAACATGTTGGGAGAATACGGCAAACTACGGCGCGTAAATGCTCCCGATGATGTAGCATTAACACCGAATGGATTACTCAAACCAAGAAGGGGTATGTTAGTGAATTGTTCGCGTGTTGAAGGGTCAATGTCAAGCATTATCTCGTTGAGGTATATTTCACAACCGCGCACATCTGCCATGGTTGCTTCGGATAATATCAAGTCACGACCTTGAGTAGCAACAACAGTAGCAACAAGTTGGTCAGTCAAAACTGTGACAGTAGCGTTTGCACCGCTTGGGTCTTCCGGTGAATCAGTTGAAGCAAATGTTGTATTTTCATTATTACCCATAAATTGTTTGCTAAACAAGTTTGGTTGAATGACAATTTGATACGCGCCTACTTCTGCTGGGTCGGGGAAGTGAAACGCTGTGTTGTAATTAGTCCCCACTTCAAGTTGAATGCGATGACCACCTGCGGCGTTGCATGACGCGCTATCGTCAGCAATACCGTATCCATCAAATCGTATTTTAGTTTCAGTTAATAGAGTAAAACCATCACCGTGTATATCACTTGGTGGGTGCGATGCGGTAGGGCTTGAAAACCACAAAACATTGTTGTAAATATCCTGTGATGCACTATATTGCTTTACTCCATAACAAGCGCGGTTTGCTTGATATATTTGCTGATATTGAGGGTGAGCAAGATGACCCGGCATCATAGACATAGTTGGCATAACATAGTGATGCCCCATACGCGGTAGTGGCATAGGTGTAAGTTTGTTAGCCGCGCGCACAACAGTTGCAGGGCTTGTTCCAGTACCCACCCCAAACCAATTAGTGTGTGGTTTATCGGGGCTGTTACCGCTTACTTCTGCATGGTCGCGCAATCTGCGTGCCGCAAACTGTCTTGTTGAACCAGCGGGAATATAGAATGAAGGTTTGATTTGATTGTTTTCTTCGGCTGTGAAATCCGGTGCAAAAACAACACCTGTGAATTGCTTACCACTAACATCTGTAAATGAAGCAATTGTTCCGTTGACTGAAATAAAGTAGCGTCCATCGGGTGTAGGGTCTTGTTTCCAAATATCAGCCGTGATAGTTTGTTTCGCAGTAATAGTGTTAGTTCCTATCGTGTCAATTGTAAGACGATTGACTGTCATAGCATTATTAATGATAGCCAATGGTTCGCGCTCGGTGTAAGTGTATCCCATTTTAGTCACATGGAAATACAATGCGCGGTCATGAGGTTCGTATGATGTTTCAAGAATGTTCTCGGATTGTAAAATATTGTTGCTGTCGGGGAAGTTGTTTGGATTTTGATTGATATGTTCATACCCGTCTTGCTCCCAATATGGTTCCGTTCGTGGTCGTGAACCGTCCGAGGTAAATGATTCTCTAACTACATTTGAGTCATTTGCATTTGGCCTTTGCAGACCACCACTACCAAGAGTTTCACTTTGATACGCTTGCAATCTATCAAAACCTGCGCGAACAAGAATGTTGCCGGGTATCTCATCATGGTTAGGTAATTGTATTTCCATGTTAGGTGATATACCCGAACCAGCAAGCGCAGGTGCAAGACCTTCATTTTCTCGGTCTTGTATTAATTCATAATCGCGAATAATGACACCAAGTGGTGAACCACCGGATAACTTGTGTTCTTGTCCTGTATCATCAACAACTGCTATTTCCTCAAATTGCATTTCTTCATTAGGTATTGTTAATGCATTTCTTACTTCGTAAGGGAATTGTTCAGCCAACGCTGGGTGTGCTAACTCTTGGGCTTGTATAATTGGATACATGGCGGCGTTAGTTGTTTCAAACGAGAAGCGAACATTGCCGTATATTGTTTCTCCAAACTTAATATAATCGTCACCAACTTTGTGAACTTGCCACGGTATAGAACCAAGTCCACGCGCGTTTTGAGCAGGTAGTGTGACATTACCACCACCCATACGCTTCCATACTACATGTTCAGTAAAGAAATTGCGAGCCGCGTTTCTTGTTTTCCAATGCTCGTATATTATTGAGCGGTGTTCAAGGTAAGAATTGTATCCTTTATTTTCAACTATTCCCGATTCACTATCAAATATCTTATCGGCTGGGTAATTTCTTTCCTTGTTTCTATTTTCGGTTACGCTGTAAAACAAATCTCCCGTTGGATATAGACAAGTTTCTGCTTGCGCTAATGATGTTGCCGCCGCTGATGTCCATAACGATGCGGCTTCAACTTCGGATGGGTCTGCACCTTCGTCAAGAGTTGTAGGTGGTGTCATAGCAGGGTCAGTCATAGCCTCAACATGCGGTCCAGCGTTTGATTCAGCACTATATCGGTCATTATTGAATCGCTCATTGTGATACGCAACAACTGTTCCACCTTGTGTGCTTGAAGACCATTTAAGTTGCAACATATCACCGCATGTTTGTTGACCGTTGCGCGACGCTTTAGCAATAATAGGTAAATCTCCTTCGTATGATACAACAATAAAGTGGCGTTGGTGAAGTCCGAATGATTGATTTACTCCTGTCTTTGGAACCCAACTTGCTTCTTGTTCTTCTCCGGTTACTTTTAACAACTCCCATTCTATTGAATTTTGATAATGACAAGTAGTAGCGGCACCGTATGGTGTAAATCCTAATGCTGGAAGCCACGGACCAAGACCAGCGGCTACCTTTGCTGTGCCGTCTGTGATGGTAAGACTGTTGAGATACGAATAACGCTCACCATGCCAACCAACGGCACCAACCGCGCGGGTTCTATCTATTGCATCAGTGACACCGTTAAAATGAACTTGAGTTGTCGCATAATGGTCAAACGGGCTGTTAGACGCTTGACCCTCGCTTGTAGCACTTGTTGAGCGTGTGCCGTCTGTTGCGTTTTGAAATCCATTATCCCATCGCAAATTACCAGCCTTAGACCAAACAAATACTTTCAATGCACCAGCAGAAACATCAAGTGCGCCACTCATACCACTACCCGCATTTCCACCACCTGCGCCACCAAAATCGGCATCTTCTAATCTTCCAAAACCATGTCTGTGTTGTTGACTACCAAGTATGAATGTTCCATTTGTTCTATCGTAATGTGCGTAATAACCAAAGTAAGTTTTAGTTCCATTAGATAAGCGAATCCAACCAAACTCCGGTAAATTCATTGGTAATTTAGCACCCACGACACTTACGAGTCCAGTGCCGTCAATAGAGAGAGGTGTATAACTATCAAAATTTGCAACCTCAATCCAAGCATATCTGTCTTGTCTTTGAGCATCTTGAAATGATGGTAAGAAAGTTCCACCAAGTGCCTTAAGATTAGCGCGACCCGGCCATGTATTGATTGCCGATGCGACAACTGCTCCTAATTCTTCGCTGTTTTGACAACGCGTTGCATCAATTAAAAACACATCATCGGGGATAGCCGCGTCTAAATCATGGTCATAATCTGTTAAAACTTGTGAACCAACACGGAACATTGTGGCATTCAAACCGATTCTATCAATGTATTGAACAGCCGCGTTTGCTGAATTGACCAGCGTTGCGCTTACAGGGTGTGGTGCATTTTTTCGCACGCTATTATCAAACCAAGAACCACCAGCAGTATAACCTCCATCAAGATGATAAATTAACCCACTAACATGAAATGAACTGTTTGTAAATAATGTTGCCGATTTGTAATTAGTAAATGGGTGAGCGTATTGCGAATGTGTGCTTCCGCTTGGTCCCGCTACATTGAAATAATGAGAATGTGAATATCTTGATTCTGTGGATAATGTGTTATTCCAATTAGTGTTTGGTGAACCATAGGAAGGTTCCCAATGCCGACATGCTCTATATGGTAATATATTTTTAGCACCGTAAGCATCTGTCATTGGTAAAAATTGATGTCCTCCACCATCTAAATTAGTATTGCTTAATTCATTCGGTAAGAAATATCCCGACTCAACACCAGCGTTATATGTTGTTCCAATTGTGCCGTCAAGCGCGGTATATATTTTATTAGCCACAGTCCATTTAGCCGAAGGTTCAACTGATGTTGTTAAAGTAGCACCTTCACCGCTCCAATGTTTAGGAACTGCTTGACCCGGACCAAATATCATGTAAGCCACGCTATTGACTGAATCATCATATCGCGCGTATGGGTGAGCAAAACGGAGAACAATAGGCACTGGCTTTGCTATTTTGACATTAGTGTAAGTTGTATTAGGTATAGTGTGAGTATTTGTATTTCCATCAATGTCGGGGGTAAGAAGAGCGTCTTGATTAGCAAATGGTGGGCTTGCTTCACCGCGATGTTGGTTTGTAAGAATAGTTCCGGGGAACATAGCGAACATTGCTGTGGTATCAAGAAGCGCGTATGCTCCCATTTTTTCACCTATGTCTTGCAATCCGGCACTACCTGTTGGCCCTTTTGCGTATGGGTGTTTATTATGAGTTGAATAATCAACGCGAGAACCGTCGTTAATGTCCATTACGACACCGCTAAAACCACCACCGAAGTAAAGCGGAACATGATGGTCAACACTATCTTGCGCACCGCGGAAATAAACTGTTGGGTTGCCGTGAATGTTACCATTTAATCTTAATCCTTGAATATCATTATCAAATTTGAAAGGTTGTAAAATTTCATCAGCGACTAATTTATCTTTAAAATCACCTTTTGAATCAACATGTTTCCAAGCCAATATAGTTTTGTCAACATGAGTTGGGTCTGCCATAGGGCTTAGTGCCGCGGCGTGTAAATAAGTATCTTTATCTAATTCCATTCGTCTAAATGGTGTCCATGAACCATCTATTTTACCACCAAAATTAGATGTAATAGTGTCTTGATTAAGATTGCTACCACCGCTGATATGTTGCAGTTGCCATGCATATTGACGACCGAGAACAGCAAAATGAGCAGGGTCGCGGAAATGAACTTGATAAGTGTCATAGGCTGTCCCAGCGGGTAAGGCTGAACCTGTCAACGCTGATTGAGCAATAACAGTATATGTTGAAGATTCAAGCGATGGAGTAATATGGTCGCCTTTATATCTTGTAAATTTTTCACCGCGTAAATGTTTTTTCCATTCATCAGTTGAAATAGCATTATTTGTTTGGTCAATAAATATTGGTGTTGCAGTATTAGCATTACTACCTTTGAAACGCGTTTTGATTTGCAACAATGTGTAAGGCAAATAACCAAAATCACCATTAGCCATTGACTTGTCTAAGGTGGCTTCTGCACCACCGTATTGACCCGCACCTCCGAATACTGATGATTGTGAGCCGAAGTCTGCTTGTATTGGTGCTGACTCCATACTACTCGCATGAAGTCCCCAATCTCGCGATAAAGTTGTTGTGAACATATCACCGAGGGGTGTAATTTGTTTATTTTGGTTGAACTTGGTTATTTTAACAGCAGTCTGCGCATTATCTCCAAGTATTTCACCGTATGTGCGACCGTCCGGTGCGCGCAAATCGCTACAATCAAAGAATTGGTCATCTTCGTTAGGGTCAACATTAAACGCGTAATTAGTTGCCGCGGCAATCAATTCATCTGTAATAATAGTTGTTTGGTTAAGATGAGGACTTAAGATAACAGGAATACGCGCGTCAATAATACCTGTTGGTCCACATCTATTTTGGTCGGGGAACCAAGATGCCGCTATGGTATTTGCATTAACACCTTGTAGTCCAAAGAAAGAATGTGGTCCAGCGCGACCATTGTGTGTTCGTGATGCGTAAGAAAAAACAACCCCTGTATGTTCATAAGCGTTAGGAGTCGCGTTAGGTATTGCTAACCATATCAAACCACTATCGGGGAATCCTAAATGACCGAGCATATCTCTAACATTTGCAGTTGGGTCGTCTTCGGGTAAAAGATGCCATATACCATTGCTGTGCGTTCCACTACCTGTCCCTGCTTTCAAAGTCAAAGTATTAGCCGCTGTTGCGGGGTCAATTGACACAGCGTATCCAGCGTTAGGTGTGTGGACACCGCGCCATACATTTCCTCTCCACCCGTTTGTGTTGTTTGTTGGTGTATAAAAGAAAGGTGTTCCGTCATTACCAATACCCCACATATTAGTTCCTATTGTAAATCCACCTTGTGCAATATCGCGGTCATCAAAATAAATTAGCGTTTCTTCATCAACAGTCTTAGGCATAAGAGAATTTTTGTGAGAAAAAGATTCACCAGCGCGTCTGTAAATATATCTAAGTATGTGAGATTTACCACGATGGTCAACTAATTTCATACCGTAAAGACTGGAAGTGCCGATAGCATCATCGTCTGTTTCTATTGAAGGTGCATACAATGAGTAATTACGGTAAAGGGCATTATCGTTGGGGATATAATTACCATATATAGATGATACAAAACGAGAATTATTTTTACCGTTTTCACCAAAACCCCATTTCCCAGCATCGGGGGCAAAACCGGGAATACCTGCGGCTACTATACCACCAAAGTTAACTCTTCCATAAGCGTGAGTTCCAGTTTGTAATCCTTCGCGAATAGTATATTTTTGACCGGAATTTTCAAACGACTCCATGTTTCCGGTGTTTGATGCGCGACCAGTTGTTGCTCCTGTATTGGCTGTATCACCTGTGTAAGCATTATTGTGATTAGCACCAAACCCAAGATGTGTATTAATAAATAATTCATCGGAGTCTTCATCTAATGAAACATATTCTCTTAGTGTAGTAATAGGCGCAAATGGTTTTCCATTTTTGTCAATAGGCATTGGTGCAGGGTGCATGTTTTCACCCGCCAGTTCGGGAGGTCGGCAGTAAAAATTACGGAATCGGCCTCCGTGACCAATTAGGAATTGTGGTTTATACTCCGCTTGAGATTTACTATTGTCTAACCAAACGCAAAAGTTTCTTGATGTAGCACCCGGAACTGTGCTGTGGATTACAATACTATATCCTTCATTACCATTAGCGTCTTCAACAACGCGACCCAAATGTGCGCGAACATAACCCATGTGTGAACCTCGGTCGAAAGATGTAAATGCAGTATCTAACCAAAACGGCGCGGGGTCGTATGTTGAACCTGTGACAGCAAAATCAGCATGTTGATGCGCGGCTGTTGCATCTGTTGGCTCTTCTGTATCTGTTCCACCAATTGAAATAGAGCGACGGTTTATGTCAAATCTTTCTCCTTCACCCGGATATTGGTCGGAAGGTCGTCTTTGACTACTACGACCGTTTTCAGCACCGCCTTGATTAATCATACGAACAACTTCTCGCGCCGCGGCTTCTATATCTGTCACACCTTCTCTTAGACCAATTTCGCCCATATCTATCGTCAAGCGACGAATAAAGTCCATTTCACTCCAATGCGGTAAGTGTTGCAATCTATCTTCGTAATGCTCTCTTGTGTCATTAGTTGTAGCGCGCTTTCCTTTCAAGCAAAGGAATGCTGATATAACACGCGTTCCTTCGGGTGTATCAAAGAAAGTAGCATAAAATCTTGTTCTGTCAATGGTATTTTGCTGGACATCATCGGATTCATTGTAGGGTATAGTTTCAGCATGTCTTAACTCCGCATCTCCAACAGTAGTCCAACCAACTTGGACGCGACTATCAACAGTTGATTGCTCCACCCTACCGTGTCCATAACGACTTGATTCGCTACCAAATTGAACATAATGAGGCGTGTTTCTGCTGGGTCGGTTGTATTGTAGTGTTGAACCAGCAGTTGTGGCTAACATACTTTCGTCCATTAAATACCAACTACGGTGAGCGTATGCACCTTCAATAAAGTGAGATTTACCATCACCGTCTTCGTAAGTATATGAGGCAGAATGGATTGTTTGTGTGTGTGTTGTTGTCTTTAATTCTTTATCTTTTCTTTGTGTTCTAAACCCTGCCGCTACATCAAGCCCGTTGATTGTTGGTGTTATCGCGCTTGTTTGAACTTGCATGTGTAAATCATGGAATGCAATAAATTCACGGTCATGTGCTACATCGTAAAGCAACACACGCGCATGTTTTTCTGTGCTAAGGTAAGGGTCAAGATACGCTACAATAGGCGGTGTGTTTGTGTGTCCTAATTCAGTCCAATTGAGTTCAATGGTTTTGTTCACATGTTGAACATAATTGCGAGCAGTTTCAAGACAAGTATCGCCAATAAGGAAATTTTCAAGCGGAAGAGTATCGCGCGCTTCAACTCCCAATTCACCTTTACCGCCATTAAAACCACGCCATACTTCATACTCGTTATAGACACCGCGAGATTTAGCGAACAATCCCTCTATTGCATGAGGGTTAGTGTAATGCATATTCGCCCAAACAGTATCACCATAGCGAAGACCGCCGGGACAATAAGGGTTATTCCAAGTTTGATTTGCTATACCATCTTCAATTTTTAACGGTAGTGTCGTAGCAGAAATTGAATATATACCAAGTAATGTCAACACGGTGTTCGCTGTGGTTGACAACACGCCTATCGCTGGTGCTGTTGGGTCAAGTATTGGGTGAGGGTCTATTGTTATTTGATTAGGACCTGTTGATGAATTATATTCTATGGCATATTTACGACCCGTTGATTCATTTATTGCCGCGAATTTATAATTTGTCGGCAATTTACCTTTTGGTAAATCACCAGTAAAATTATAATTATTACTTGATATATAATTAATCAATGTCAACCTTGCGTTTTTAGATTGTATTCTTGCCACATGCGGGTTTGCGGTTGGTCCAGCCTTAAACTCAACTGCGCTAACATATTGTCTTAAACCGTAGTCAAGATTACCACCTTGTGTCATAACGCTACCGCGGTCGTAATAAAACGGACGACGATACTCTTGAGCAGATGAAGCGTATGAAACATTACCTGTGAGTTGAGCAAGAGTATCATTAGGTAATTGTCCAACTACAACTTGTGAACCGACTTGAATACTTGAGAAGAAATTTTCGCTTGAATAAGATGGTTTATCGCTTAGTGTTAAAGTAGTTAGTGGTCCACTTTCGTAATAAGCCCATTCTCCATTTCCTAATACAATCCTTCTCGTTCTTCGCGTGCTTATACCTTTAACATCAGCACCGCTGTCAAAACTTGAAACTGGAACTTTACTCGATGCGTCAATTTTTACAGTATTAGTTGATGAGTTTCTTGTCATTTGTGTAATAGTTGCTCTTACAGAAGGTGTGATACTATATTGATAATGACCAACGGCTTCATAATCTAACGCTCGTCGCCCATTTGCGCGACGACCAACTGGTGAAGGATTCCATGCTTGAGCAGTCATAGTTGCATCAAGATGTAATTTCATGCTGTTATCCGGTCCGGGAAATATTCCAGCATCGCGGTTCTCAAAGAATTGATTAGGGAATAGGGGTATCTCAACAAGCGCGCGTGTGCTTGCATATTGAGTTCCTAATTGATAATCGTGATTGACTGAACCTATTGATTGAAACAATCTATCGTTAATAGTAGTTCCATCAGCGCATACCGAAGTTGAGTCAAAGTTTGGGTCAAGTAATATTATTCCTGTATCAGTAGTAAGTTGACTTTTAGCAATCCAATCAGTCAAATTTGCAACAACAGTTCCATCTTGAAGAATGAATTTTCTTTGTGAGGTTGTTGAGGATGCAGGGAATGTAAATACTGAACCAGTTTTAGATGTATATTCAGCATTTGCACCATTCGGTAAATATATGCGACCTGTTGTTGGGAAACAATAGGTTCCCCAAGAAGTTGATTGCATTGAACCAATCTCTCGCGCTTTATTGTTTAGTGTAATTACTGTTATTGTGTTTGCCGTAGTGTCAAAATTAACAACCCTAACTGCACAAGATTGTCGGGTATTCCAACCAACGCGTGATATTGATGCGGGGTCCCACGATGGTTTTGTGTTGATTGCACCTTGACCTGCACCACCAAGTGTCACGGCTACAACAGGCGCACCCGGTTGTATTTCTTTGACGATATGAGAATCGCGACTACCATCACCGCCGTAAGATACTGTTTGGTCGGAAACATCGCTCATCATACCTTGCCCTTCCATTACTAAATAACGACCCGCGCCTGTATCATTTACTTGCATTGAAACTACTCTTATGCTTGATTGAATATACTCAATTGTAAAGAAAGTGCAATCGTTAGCATCAATCGTAGCAGGTGTTGTTCGCGACAATTGCATTGTTCTTTCACGCTTGCTGGGCTGAACAATGAAGATGTATGAATCACCTTCTTTTTCATTATCAATTACATCAAACATCTCAAACGCTCCACCTTTTTGTGAAGCGAATTGCACGCTTTCTTGATAGTGAGTTGGTGCTTCATTTATTGGTGGGTCGCTTGCACTTCTTTGCATTGGTTGAATATGTATTTTGTGATATACTGATGGGTGAGTTGTTGTTGCTACTCCTTGTGGTGGTTTATTAGGTTCATCACCTGTGCTACGAGGTGTATATGCAGATGGTAAAAATGATTCATTCAAACCTTTTTCATAATCAAACCCACCTGCGTTATCTCCTACGAGATGATGAGGTTTCATAGCAACTTGAGCATCACCGACATCTTTTGGTGAAGCAGTAATGATACCACCGGGTGCATGTATTGTTCTGCCAGTGGCGACAGCATTAGCGATATGCTCGGATACGCGCTTAGTGTTAATGAAACAACCACCATCGGGAACTGTTTTCTCAACGAGAAGTGCTGGATTCGCCAACCCCATCTTACCTCCTGTGAGGTCAATAGCATTGTAATGAATCTCAACATAACCTCCGGGAACACCTTCGCCAGTATGAGGCGCGTAAGGCACTTCAAGAATGGCTACGCGGGATTCTTTTTCCGGTGTAAGATGGTTTATGTATTGACTATCCGATTGTGAATCAACACCTATACCTCCACCCTTTAACAAAAATGGCTCAATATCATCAACTGATATTGCAATTATGCCGTCGCGGTGATTGTCTATACCAAACAAACCATTGCGAACAACACCGTTAGTTGTAGCCGATGTTCTAACATTCATTATCTTCCCGTTAAATGCTGTGTGTGAAACAAAGGCTTTGCTGTTAATTGGTATTGCTGATTTCAAACCAATATAACTGCCAGCGAATGTAATTAGCGCGTCATCGGATATACCGTCAATCGTTCTCGTTAACTCTTGTTCGTGTATAGGTGGTAGCAAATGAAGGTAAGGGTGTCCTTCTTTATGTGTATATTTATGACGGCCAGTATGACCGGATTTGAAACGCTCCGCGATAGTCCAAGACGCAGGTGAAAAATTATTACCAACAGCAAGACTTCTTGAATATAAAAAACCATGAAATTCATTTGGGCTTTCATCAATAACCATCGCACCTGTTCTATCAATGGCTTGGCTCGCTGTTCCAACTCTTTGATATGGCTTACCTGTTTCACCATCAATCAATAAATCCGAGCGCACCAAAACCATTGCGGAGTCATTAGCGAGGTTATTACCGCTGTTGAATGCTGTGCGCGAATGTAAAACACCACGCGCACCTGTGTCTGTTGATACACCGAAATCAAGATGTATGCTTTCAACAGTGATTGTTCCGAGAGGATTAATTGATTTAAGACGCACACGCTCCGGTGGTGAACCGTTAGGTTGTTGAGATAATACATCGGTTCCTGTGGGATTGATAATTAAATTGAACATCGTATGCGGAACTTCAATAACTTGCGCACCACCGCTATGAGCGGCGTTAGCAACTTGATAATTACCAAGACTGTCAAGAGTATAAGTAGTAAATAGTGTGCCGGATTTACCACTTACTGTTTCGTATAATGATTGACACGCGGCGGCTCCTATCGTAATTGTAGTATCACCAGCGTTAGCATTTGATGTGATGTAAAAGACATCATCATCAACTTCAACTGGTTCTTCAAATCGCCAAAGACCAATAGTGCTGTTTGACAACATCAAAGGCTTAGTCCGACTTTCCATTGTTGATACATCATTTTTCCATTGAACAGACTCTATGTATCCGCGATACTCTCCACCTTTACCACCAATGTAAAAATCTTGGTCGTTAAGATTGCATGTGTATTTTTTGTTCATTTTATGCGAAGCCATCAATTCTCCATTGACATATAGTTTAACTTGTTCACCGTTAAACTCTCCCGATATGTGATACAATTCACGCTGTCCTTTATTGTATCCAACATCATTGGCTACAACAAATGAAGGCACCGCTGTCGGATAATTATTCGCGCTTGAAGCAATTGCTGTGACACCATTACTAAATTGAACTTTAAAAGATGCAACACCGGGGGCATCAACTGTTCCCATGCGCAGTTCAAATAATTCATCTTTACTTGCAATTATACCACCGCAATCGGGCGATACCCAAGCCTCAACTGTGAATTTACCCAGCGTTTGATTATTTGCGTTAGCAAAACGGTGGCCGTCGTCGTCTTGTAATATAGACGCGGAAGAGCGAGCAACCCCGCCATATATCTCGCGCTTATGACCAGTTTTGGTAAAATCTCCTTGAGGACAAACTATACTATCGCTGACACCATTGAAAAACATAGCATGAGTTGAATGAGTAATAACCGCCATCTTAACTCCCCACTATGAAATCTGCTGGCATAAAAGTCAAAGAGCCTTCATACACATTTTCTCCGGCAATATAACTCATAGACATTGCGACTACTGTTCCAGCAATACCTGTGTATTTGTTAGTTGGGTCAAACACAACTCCAACATCAAGAGTATTGGCTAACGCGTCTTGTTGATTCGCATCGCTTCTCCCTGTAATCATGATAAGGTTGCGCTCTATGTAATCGTCATTAACTGATGTGCTTGTAATCATAGAGTTGTAAGGCACTTGAATACCAACTATGTAATCCGCCGTTTGCTTATCCGACAAACTAACATCAGCCTCAATTAAAGAATTAGAATCATCGGGGTCAGCGCGACCACCAAGAGCAGAACCGGAGGCACCAAGAAGACTCGCGTTTCCTACATACGCAATGAGGTCTTGTAATTTATCACCCGCGCTACGACAAGATTTGTTAGAACCACCACCAAATTCATCAAACAAAGGTTTGACAGAAGTAAATCCTTTATTGAAAACTGGTGTTGCGTTGTTGCCAGTGAACCCTGCTTCTGTTTGTGTGAATGTTAATCGCGCATTGTTAGTCAATACTCCATTACTAACAGTAATGGTGAATGCACTACTGAATGATGTGCCACCAGCGGTAGTTAGTTGTTGTGTAAAATTAGCCGCTTCACACGCTGTCTTGACCGCCGCCGCTAAAGCATTGTCTGTTGTGATACCTTGGATACCAACAAGAACAGTTGACGGTGTGTTAGATGCGCTGTGTCCAGTTGAACCCTTATTGAATTTGATGCGGACAGGAGGGCGGACAGTGCTTTCTCCTGTATAACTTGAATGAATTTCAAAAAAGTTGTCGTGTAAGTCATCAATTGATACAGTTCCACTTGACATATACGCTTGCTGGACTCCACCATCACTATTGGCTAACGCGCTAAAATCTATATTTGCTGATGCCGCGGTTGGTAAGTTCGCGACAGCCGCGCAATCATCATCAGCGAGTATTACATTGAGTTTGAAATCCGCTGTGACCATGTTCAAGTCAATCGCATATCTTTCACCAAGAACAGGAACAGGCATAACAGGAACGGCTCTTGTTATGTTAAGAGAATAGTCCGTAGCATCAACTACCAGCACCGCACCATCATTACGAATCAATCGAATTTTGGTCATACACTTGACCTCCTATTACCATGCGACCGACCACCGCGAGTCATTTCAGCGCGTATCAAGTCGCCTATTTCTTTTGCTAATGCGCGTTTATCGGTTCTGTCTGTGACACCACCGACATTGATGTTGACGGTCATTTCACCACCTCCACCTAAACCTATACCTCTTGGGTTGTTTTTACGGTTAAGAGGAACAACAGCCTCCGGTCCATCTTCACCAATCATCGCAAGTGTTGGTGAATCAACCACACCACCTTTCGCAAGTCTTGGAATGCTTGGTAGTTTGAACCGTTGACCACCAATCACCGGAACCCACTTTGGTATCTTGAAACTCATCATATTTGCGAAACCGTTGTAAATACCAATTATGCCGTTGATGACTGCTTTTATTCCAGCAACAATACCTTTTGCGATTGTAACAGGTAAACCAATTATCCATTTAATTCCAGCAACAATACCGTTGACTATGAATTTTACAAATCCCATAACTACTTTAATTATTCCACTTATCACGAACGATATAGCACCAACAATAAGACCAACCGCTCCCACTATGACATCGACTATGAAGGTCACTAACCAAATTGCACCATCAACTACGCCATTGATGATGAAAGCACCTGCTCCAATCAACCAATCTAAAGCACTACCTAAGAATGCTTTTATCTCATCCCAATAGCGAATAATAGTCGCGATGAGGAATAATCCAATCGCAATAGGGAAGGCGATAGCGGCGGCTAAACCCGCAATCCAAAGACCAACAAATACTGCCAGCGCGCTAATAATACCGAGAAGAACTCCTTTGATACCTTCACCTGCACCCATCGCAAACGCGACAAGACCAGCGACACCACCAATAACAAGACCAATACCTGCTACTACTGCACCTGCTGTGCCTTTTATCGCGATAATACTACCTGCTTTCATTAAAACAAATACTTTTTTGACCATCATTAGTGTTCCAATCAAAGTCATAAAGACACCAATACCGACACCGATAGCCGCATACACATTATCAAACTCATTGTAAAATATTCTCGCGGCTCCGACTGCTAAAGTAAGCGCACCTACTATGATTCCGACAGTTCCACCAAGAACAAGAGAGGCTACACCAGCGGCTAATAAACTTATAGCAAGAACATCAAGCGCGGAAGATAAACCGCCTTCATCACCTTCACCCGATATGACAAGCACCAACCCTTGCATTGCGTCATGAAGTGGTCCTAAATCTTCGGTCATTTTGAGAACAGGGCTATTCGCTCCATCGAATGCTATTGATAATGCCGCGAGTGCAAATCCAACAATGAGGAAAATACTAACTAAAGAGAATGCTGATACTAACAACCGTGTAAATCCATTGTTAGAGATTTTCAATAGTTTGTTGCTCATTTTTTGAGCCACACCATACCCAATAGTCGCGGCAGTAAGTTTTTCCATTACTGTCATATTTTTGCGCAAATCTTCTTTTTGCTCTTTTGTCATAGTGCTATTCTTTCCTGTTATCGCTGTGACTTTTGATATAGACTGCGCGTATCCTTGAAGTGTTTTAGCCATTCCATAGATAGGACTTTTCTTCAACGCTGTGCTAATTTTAAGTTGTTGTCTTTCAAACAACCCCATGTTCTTTGTAGTGTTTTGGCTAAAGACTCCAACTTGCTCAAGTTGCTGTTGCAACCTGTCTAATTGGTCGGATACATCTTTAACACTTTCAGCCATGTTCACCACCCTTCGCTAAACGGCATTGGTCCGTGTGTTGAGCCTACGCGACTCTTACTCTTTGTTCCTTTCGTCGCATCTTCCATTTGTTCTGCTTTCATTTTTTCAGCGGCGTTAGCCCAAATGAAAGACTGCTCAAATGCTTCCATGCTCATTTCCCATACCTCTTGAATACTGATTCCATAATGTTTAGCGACAAAATAAGCCGCCGCGTTGAAACCGTGTTCAAGGTTGGGCGACGGTTTTTTGAGAAAACTGTATGCTTCCTCTATTCTGTCGCCCCATCCGCTAAAGGGCCACTCATCAAGTCCTGTGGTTGCGGTAGCAACGCAGTTATTTGATTAGCGATGTAAGGTCTTAGCGACAACATCTGCGGGATAGATAGCCGAGGTTCGGTCTTTTCAATTGCTTCAGCAAACATGTATTTCCAATACTGCGCGAGGTCAATATCAACTGAACCTGCCGCATTAATAGCCACAAAAGTTTTGATTGCATTTTGCAACTGCATGAAGGAGAGTTCCTTCACCCATACTTTTACGACCACATCGGGGTCTTCTTCGTCTGCTTTTATTTCGTGTTCAACTGCTTGGCTGTTCACCAAGAGGCTCATTGGGTCTGCTATCTTCGGCATCATTATCACTTACTCCATCATCACTTGTCGCGGCTTCTTCCGAAGGAACAACTTCTTCCGCTTCAACTGCCTCTTCCGAGGGGGTATCTGCTTCAATTAGGCGAGCAATGAGTTCCGCCTTTTTACCTTTAACATCAAGACCGCGCGCTCGTAAGATTGCTTTCAGTTCTTCAACAGTTAAGGATTCGTAATCAGTTGGACCCTCTTCTCCAAGCGGGGTCGTTTCAACTGCTTCTTCTTGCAGTTCATCGGGGAATGGGTTGCCGTCAGTTTTCGCGGCTTCGGGGTTAAACACTTCTTCGACAAGGAGAGTATCTTTCTCAACAGCGCGAATACGAAGTGGTCTTTCACCACCAATGTGCATGTCGCGCTTCATCAAGCGCACCCCATCTTTTCACAGGTTGAGCCTTTGCAGTTATCACAGGATTTACAACCGCGACAACCTTTGCAGTCTTTACCTTTGCACATACTTTCTTTCAATAATTCTCCCCAACTTTCTCTAAACGGATTGGTGAACCCTCTTTGTATTTGTTGAGGTTGCATTTGTTGAGGTGGTTGTTGGTGGTTAGGGAATGGGCGGTTGGGGAGGTGGGCTTCATCACCCGAAACAAAAGGCGCAGGGTTTTTAGGGTTTTTTACATACCTTCTCAATTTTCTTCCCATTTGAGCCGCATGAGATTGAGGGTCGCGTGGTCTTCTTTGAGCGGTCATTGACGGGGCAAATTTACCGCTTGACGGGTTGTTAGGGTTTCTATCATTTTGTAACGGTTTAGCCGTTTCAAAATGAGCCATTGGCTCATAATTTTTAACTATAATCATCTTCTTTTCACCTCACATGTGTAAGAAAGCATCATGAGATATTACCCTCACATGCTTTGGTTTTATAGTCAACTCGGACTTAATAACACCCTTGTCTTCCGGTATCGGTAGTGGTGCTGAATCAATGATGTAATCATCAATGACTATGATAACTTCTTCGCGATTGTCCCCTGCACCAGCCTTCGTCAATGTGAGTGTGATAGGTTCAGTGAACGCGTGTGTCCTGTTGGTTCGGAACTCATGCCAAATCAACGGGTCGGATGCAATGACGGTCATAGATAACTCATACTCCATTGCTTTTTCAATCATAATGTTAGCATTCCTTGACCCACCGAATGGTATTTGCTCAAGAGAACTACCAGCGTTATTGCGTGATTCTGCTTGACTGTTGCCGCGGATAGTATAAATTGCTTCGGCATTGTTGTTGCCGCTTAGAGCAAAGTTTGTTACTTGCGCGATATTAATTCCAAATGAACTAATCTGCCCGTTGTAAAAGAAGTATGGTTTTTCTGTATTAGGTGCGATACCTGCTTTCTTTCTATTTACTGTGCTGTTAGCAGTATTCTCAAACATTCTGTGTGCTGTATATCTATCACCTTTGTTGCTGTCTTCAAGACGGCCTGTGTCAGTGTAACAATAAAGCGCATCAAAATTGATTGATAGTTTTACTTCTGCATCTGCGTCTGCCGCGAGAGAGAAGTCTTTAACCTTACAACCTTTCCAAACGCGCGTAAGTTGCTTGCTATCATTCACCGAACCCGGTGCCGCAAGACCTTCACCGCTTGCATTAAATGAGCCTGTGTTGTGTGTGCGAATACTGGATTCTATTGCGAAAGATGGGAGAGTAGCACCGGAGAATAAAAGTCGTGATTGGCGGTTAGTAATTTTTCCAAAGTCGGCGGCAGTTGTGTCAAAATTTGGTGAACCGTCAGCAGAACCGGGCATGTATTTGACCCTCTTGAAAGTATAACTATCATGATTGAAATAAAATGGTTCATCAACATGTATTCTTCTTAAATTAGGGTCTATGTATAATACTTGGCGAATTTCGTTTCGCTCGGTGTTCTCCATATCTATACCAAGACCATCAGCCCCCCATTCTTTTGAAGCGGCGGCAGGTGTGTCCTTCGGGAAATCTGTTGCTGTGCTATCAACAACGATGATATACTCACCCACAGAAAGATTAGAAATTGCACCTGTGTAAGCAATAAAAGTATCACCAGCCGCGATGTCCACCTTGCCGCCTACTGTTGGGTCGCCACTCATTGTAGTGGAAGGCACATCAATTACTTCACGCCCAAGTGAATAATACAACCAACGCGCGCTGTTCATCATTGTTTCAAGAGAGCCACCCTCGTTAGAGAATCGTTGTGGTTCTTGAATAACAACATCACGACCAACACCGACAATGTGGGAGCGTCTAATTTCCACTTTTGTTTCCGGTAGCGCGACGGTTGCCGCAAGACCGATGAATTGGTCAGTAAGAACCGACTCATCGGAAGAAGCGGCTTGAGCGTGAAATGTCATTCCTACATCAATTGTTGGTGTTCCTATGGTATCAATGAGTAATTCATCACCAGTAGTTGAAGTTGTGTTTAATTCTTTCATGGCAGGTGATACGGTAAGTGTCGCGCCACTGTTTGCAACGATAGTATAGACATGGCCTTTCGTAGCGTTGTCATCGTCAGTAAAATTACCAGCACCATTAACGCGAAGTTGAGAGCCGACGAGCATACCAACAGGGTATTTCAAATTAGATGAGCCGTCAAAGAAACCTTGATTCGCGCCGCTGAATGTAATTACTGTTCCAGTCGCATTGGTTCCGAATTGAAGTGCGCCGAAGCCACCATGCTTTAATGCTAATCCACATTCTTTACCGAATGTCACTTCGGATATGTCGCCTTTATACACTGTTGATGCCATTTTATCTGTCCGCCTTACTTCACGCGATGAGTTCACTAAAGATAACTATTTCCACTTGGAAGGTCATCCTGTGCAACCTCTTTGTCCGGTCGGAGAGGTCAGTCCGCATCTTATAGAGTAATCGGTCAAAATTCGCACCATCGCCCTTTCTTTGGGTATGCACGATACGCCGAATCTCATCTTCCATCTTCATGAGATGCTTCCTCCCGCTCATTGTTCGCGCATCAACCGTGATATTGATTCGCGTGTGGACAAAATCATAGAACACTTCCGGCTGTTCTTCATTGTGAACAGTTTCATACAGCAGTATAGCATCTTTATGAGTAAGGTCAAGACGCTTACCACGCCCAGCCTCAACAGTTGTAATATCATCAATGATAGGAGTTCGCTGGTCTGTGTTGCCGCGATTCCAACCATTGGTGAGAATACCTTTGATTAGTTCAACAGATTCAAGAGCCAATCAAATCACTTCCTATACTTGATTGTGCGCGTGCTTGTTTTTTCGCCGCGTTGATAATATTTTGATAGTCGGGGTGTTTTTCGTCCATGACTTTTCCATTCGCGTCAATTAACTCTCCTTCACTGTTGACTACCGCTCCGTAAAGACTCGCTGTTGCATCAAGAAAGACTCGGCCACTATCATTGAAAATAGACATTTCACGCGCCTGTTTGATAGGTTCTGCGAGAGCCTGTCCGATAGCCTTCTTGATTAAATCTTTCATACTATCACCGGGGCATTCTTTGAATTGATTGTCTTGGCTCATCGTTGTAATCGGGGTTGTCCTTCATTTGTTCGCTCACATGGTCTTTAGCACTTCTTCTTTTTGAGTCTAATACTTTTCTTTGTAAATAACGCTCATCGTTAAAAAAATCGGGGTGGTTGCCTTCTCGCAACGCTTCCATTTCGCGAGAAACACCATGCTCGCGGTCGCCATCACCATAAAAACCATGACCAACAGGGTCCATCAATAAATCAAGATTCGCATAGTTCATTACCGCAGGGGGAACAGTTTGTCCTTCGCTATCAAGCATTCTTGGGTTGGCTTTCAAAAATATCCATGCTTCTTTCATTGGCTTCATACTATCACAACACCGTCATTACTTCTGTATAGCGCGGTAGTGTTTCAGCCACCTGCGCTTTGAATAGTTGATACTTGCTACCCAAGTCCACATTTTGTGTTCCTTCGGGTAGTAGCACGCTTCGGTCGTCTGCCAGTATCAAATCCATTGCAACCAACTTAGTGCATATATCCTCAATTGCTTTCTCAACATATCGCTCACCATAGACATAAGATACTTTGACGGCGTTCCATGAGAAGTAGGGGTAAGAGTTGTTAAAATATATAATCCCTAAATCGTAATCAGCCCACCAATCGCGGAGTCTTGCTTCATCACCTGTGGTCGTGCCAACATAATCAATCTTGAATTTCTTTTGCGTAATAGTAGCACCATTACTGTTTGCTGTATGTATGTGCGTTGGTCCCCCAAGGTCGGTAATACCGTTAAGTGTGTTTCCTGTAATACTTGTATAGCGCGCAAACCCATTACCTACATTGATGATACCAAATGGAACAAACCCTGTGATGTCTTCAACAGTAATCGTATCGCCTATATTATCAAACGATGATATTTTTGTGTTAATATCAGTCGCGCCGGAGAATGTAATACCGGAAGATGTGCAAGCGTAAGTTGAATTTTCACCCGCTTCACCACGACGCATAGAAGTAATTTTTACTTGACCGCCGCCATAATCTGCGTTAGCGGATGCCATAAACTCATGATGCACATTTGCTGTTATTGTTCCATCTGTTTCTGTCGCATCTTCTAATATGAATGACGGACTAAATTCTGTGGCACTTTTACCCTTGCGCAAATCTTTGTTGATGAGGTCGGATAATTGCTGTGCTGTGCTTACATTGTCAAATTGCGCGCGGAACTTAGAAGAGCCATCACCAACAGTCAATGTTGCTACACCACCTCCACCCGGACACAAAAACACTTTATCTGTATTAGCAGTTAGTTGTGTGAAGTCATTAACTTTCAATCGTATTTCAGCCGCGGCTATCTCGCGATAATCAGCACCCTGCCATATTTCAAGTCGCAGTATTTGTTGAGCATTGCGGAACATCAAAGGAACAGAACCAACATAATCTGTATAGTATCTGCGACGATATGGTTTGTAAGTATCAAAATTAATATATTCAGCAGTCTGCAACATAGGTCGCCAAGAATTGTTTGTCAAGTTGTCTATCTTGTCTTGTGTTCGCATAATAAGAGTTTCAACTTGTTTTTTTGTAACACCTTTACGCTTACCATTAGTGAATGATTGAAGACTTTGAACCTCCGCGTTGTCTGCTATATCAAATGTGACACCACAACCGGGTGACATTTCTAACGCGACAAATCTATTGCTACCGGAAGTGGCGGCGGCTATTGAGGCTATTACACATTCATGAGGAAATTCGTTGTCCGAAGTAAGTTCAATTGTGTCACCCACTTCAAAACCGACTAATCGGTAATCCCTCGCTGATATGAAAACATGCGTGTTTGAGTTGTTTTGATACATAGGAACAGGGTCGGGGAAGGGGATTTGTAATATGTCCGCAACCTTCTGTGGAGAAGTATAGTATAGTCTATCGGGGAATAAAGGTCTTCCTTCGCGCTCCCCTGTTTGAAATACTGTTGGCATTAAATCACCTCTTCTGTCTTCGCGAGATTGTAGTCCATCGGTTTCTTACAAGCACCACAACGCTCAAGATAACAGAAGTGAAGCATACCGCAAAAACGGCATCGCGTTCCCGAACCAATGTTGACAATATCTCGTATGTTGCGCGTTTTCATGTTTTGACGCTTTACAACGCCTTTCAACTTATCGCGCTCATCGGTCTTGACCATTGACTCTTCGGCTTTATGCCAGCCCTGTTTCTCAAGTCGTCGGAGTTCTTGTATGTCCATGTCGCTCACCCTCATGAGGTGATGACTATGACATAGAGATTACCCTGCATCGTGTAAGATGTAATGCTTTCAACTGTTTTAGTCGCAATATATATTCCTATTGCTCCCATCACACCACCCGATGTGGTAAGGTCAGTTGCCTCATTAGGGGTAAATTCAAACACTTTAGAAGTTGACAAGGTGACTCACCTTATCTCTTACCTAAGACCATGAAATGACCACTTTTGTCGTTACCCGACATGTGAGGGGCAACAACTGTTGTTCCACCCACATGAATAAGTGATACACTTGTTGTGTCTGTTGCGGTTACAGTCGCGCCTAAAACTTCGGACATAAATGCTCCCACATCAATGTCTCCTGTTGATACACCACCACTAATCGTAAATTGCCCTGTCACTACCATTAAATCACCTAATGTGTGAGGTCTT
>Ga0098055_1000391_pt1 | contig 26957 bp, 34 predicted proteins | sample 17_taG_FD_75107 | JGI IMG/M metagenome (GOLD analysis project Ga0098055, IMG submission 75107) | Marine viral communities from the Subarctic Pacific Ocean - 17_ETSP_OMZ_AT15314 metaG | ecosystem: Environmental > Aquatic > Marine > Oceanic | place: Pacific Ocean | collected 2015-01-18 | reverse complement strand
GTTCGGGGAGAGATACTATTTATGATGCTCTAGTCGACTTAGGATATACTCAGAGGCCTTTTTAGGTGTCTTACAGATGAGATCCCCGCAATGGTCTCTGTTTTGGTACACAGCGTTTACACCCGTCGAAAGTTCGTCGCACGTCTTGAGTGACCACCTTCCGAGTGGTTGTTTCTTTGATTCGGTGCGAGTGAGGGCTTTCATAAATTCAATGAGTTGTTTTCGCATGGTCCTTGTATTAAATTTTAGATGTGATTTGACTTAGGCATTCATTCACCCCACAAATAACTCATTGATCTTGATGATGATATACGAATATATTTGAATGGCCACCGGGTCCACATATTACTTAAAACTAAGGAACATTTAAAAATAATGATCGAAGACCTCGCCACGGAGATATACTCTCAACTGGGACCTGGGTACAGTGAGAGAGTATATCACAATGCTATGGAGGTACTCCTTCGCTCGAAAGGAATACAATATGAATCGGAAAGGATCATTCCTATCCCATTCCAAGGACACGTGATTGGTAATCTGAGAGCAGATATCATCATAAACAACGAGACCGTGCTCGAGTTCAAGACGATCAAAACCTTAAATGAGTCGGCTGAGGTTCAAGGTCATAACTACCTTCGCCTGACTGGACTGAAGACTGCGTATCTGATAAACTTTCCTCCGTGTCAGAATCGCTCTGTAGAGGTACGGTGTATCGCATCGCTAGAATGTACGGGAACACTCGAGTGAGGTGTTTATAGGTTTCAAATGTTTCTTCGTAATACTTTTTAGGGTCTTTTATTTCTTCATTGAGAATGTGATGGGCCTTATCCATGTAAAACTTTGCTTCTTCTATGCAAAATTTTTCGTATTCGTTCATTATACATAAAAAAGCTTATTTCTTTAAATTGTCGGTATAAACTCCCACCGTAGGTCATGACATATCCTTTTCCATATGACATCTTGTTGATATAATTTCTCTTTACTTTTGAGTAGTGGAAAATATTGGAGATACGAATCTTCACTCAAAAGTTCACAAAATTTGTACAACACGTAGCTATAGGAGAGGAAATTGCGACGATTAGAAGGGCAATTATCGTCGAATGGTTTCTGTATGTCCTTGAACATGATTCTAAGACGCTCTTCAAGTTCTTGTGGCATATTCGGTGGTTTCACACCACTCAATATGTTTGTAATGTAGGGTACGTGTTCATAATATTTGTTCATTTTGAGCTTTTTTAAAAGACTACGGACTCGAGCGTGTGTGATTTCTTCGAGTGCCTTGATTTTCAGCTTTTTGAGTTCATTTCTGAGCTGTTCCATCACCTCTTGTGGAATCGTCGTCGTTTCTTGTGCCTGAAATTGAGATAACCATTCGTTAAAATGATTCTCGCGCTTATACGAGTAATTCACAATCTTCTCGGATGTTTCCTGTTCTTCTCTATACGTGAGCTCTTCACTTATGAGAGTCGCTATGATGGCACCGCATCCGTCACACACGAGTTCGCTCGTGTCGTGAAAATGAAATATATTACTCTCATTACACGTAGGACACACATCTTGATTTTTAACTATTTTTCTATCGACGTTCATATTTTCTACATCTGATAAATACTCATTGAATATATCCTTTCTCTTAAGACCTGTCGTTATTTTACAATTAAAGACGTTGTCCGTACTCACTTTAGCGTCTATTTCTTCCGTATATTGTTTCATATAAGGCATACATTGTATGATATAATCCGACATTTCACGTTCATATTCGGACCGATTCGTCGGATCTTGGTCCATGGAGTCTTTCCATGTGTCGATTTTGTTGTTATATCGACTTAAAAAATTTCCCTCCATATAATTAGTTAGAATGCTACGCAATCTTTTAACTACCGTAATCATATGGATTTACGATACTTATAATAACTTCGTGTCAATACCAAACTACAGGGTACTCCATTCCTCTATGGAGTATTTCATAAACGGTAGAAACCCACATTTAATCGAAGGGGAGTTCTGGGCGGACGAAGCGAAAAAATGGGATGGTCTTTTTGATGAACATTATGTCGAAACAAAGGACATGACATACAGGGGATACATGCCACCGACAAACGTCAATAAAACTATTATTAGAATCAAATACTGGTACGGTGACAAACTGTACAAGTATTTGACGTATAACACAGGACATGAATGGCCACCCGAAGAAACGAAGGACATAGTATTCAGCATACCAATTGTATCAGCGCATCTAGTCGATGCGGACGATAAACCAGTGAAAGACATACTCAGAAAAATTAAACGATACGCGGGTCCAAGAGGTGATTTTCACGGTGAAAATGTGAAGATAAGCGATATGTTATATTACGATATGGATACACTAAAGACTATGTATCCAGCTATAAAACTACGAAACTTATTTGGGCAGGTAAAAACCGTGAGTACAATTACAGGGAACATTACTGATCTGACTGTGATTTAGTCGCAAGGTAAAACTTGAGATCACCCAAATTAGCAACATTGTATTTGAGTATGAGGAACCTATTCAGTTCTTCTTGCATGATTTGTACCGTTGAACACATGTTCGTGGCTTTGGTGAAAATGTTCATGTACCGAAGGGAATACACACCAGATATATTGGGACTCTCTTCCGTACATTGAATTTCAGTTTCTTGATTGGCGAAATCACCTTCGCATTTGAGCCTGAATGTGGTACCATTCCGCGTGATTTCAATATCCGTGCCTATGTTGTACATGTCTCGGCAAATTCGTTGAAAATCAATCGAATGCATCGGTGTCACAGTCGTCATATTCATATCCGGAACCTCAATTTGGTTTTCGTTAATATCAAGTAACTTGAGAGCGAATTTAGTGCACGTCTTCTTCGTCTCATTATGAATTTCTATGTTCATGTATTCTCTTGAATCTATGCTCATCATCAACACATCATTGTTTGTAATAGATTTAAGTAACTTGAACGTATTCGTCACGTTTATACCCGCGACAATCTCAGTTTCACACGAATACTCTTCGAAATTGTCCGCAGACAAAAACATGTCCACGAGTGACGTTCGAGCCGTATCAAGTGTGGTTACATATAACCCATCGGGCTTAAAATACACATTCACGTCATTGAGTATGTCTTTGAGTACCTCAAACGTGGATTTTATAGCACTCGCCTGTATGGTAGCGAGTTTCATTATACCTGACCAACCTTCGTTTTAATTCTTTATATTATTGCTATAGGTCTGTGATACGTCACGGTTTATCTTTTCTTCGAGTTCAGCGGTCATGGGTGGCTGTAAACTACGCCCATAATCATCGAGACCAAACATGTCCGAATTGTTTTCACCATCGAGTGTCGTCATGGAACACATACCAAAATCGCACGAGCCTATATCGTTGTTTGGTAAGAGAGACTCGAGCCAATTTTTGATTTCGTTTCCGACGAGAAATTTACCATTCTTCGTGAGTAGGGTTGGAACGCGTGTTATTTTATGTGCGTATTGAGGAGGTATACCCTGTGTATTTACGTTATGATAGTTGACGAGTTGGGAAATTTGTGGTCGTCTCTTGATGTAGTCGATGATATCCAGACTATGACTACACTTTGGACTATATATCAAGAGAGACATCTATTGAAATAAACGTGTAAAAACTTTAAGTCATACGGACGCACCACATAAAATTTTTGTGAGGGTATAGTAATAATGAGTCGCAAGTGGGTACCATTGCTTATAGTTGTCATACTCGTTCTTTTCCTCATGTCCAGGGCGGAGATGTTTACCCCTAAACAAACCGCACCCGAAATAGATGAAGGTGTATTGGATCTCAGTCAATACGAACAACTCCAAAACGTGAAGGTCTCGAACAATGTGATGGAACAAATCGTACTTTCCGTTAATAAACGTATAAAAGAAATCACTGGTTTGTGCACCTACATCATAGACACACACGAAGTTCGTAAATATAAACACGGTGAAACTGGTGATGAAGTGTACAGGTGTCGTTTTATGGTTCTTAAGCACCGCGATGGGTTCCCATTTGCATTCGCTGTGTCCTCTGACGTCCGAATCATGAATGATCCCGAAAGTGTGAACTGGAACGATCTCAACATGCAAGCCACTCTGCGAACGCTTGGTGTGTCTCAAAGTGATCTGAACCAGACACTCAAGGACGTTCCCATAGAATTCGTTGACGAACAGACCGGTGAGATTGACGTGACTAAAGTCATCATCGCGAAATACATGAAAGAGGTGAGCGATTCGAAGCCACTCGTGGTTGTCGTGTCTCTCAGAACACAGCCACTCGACACACAAAAACCCGCGTCTGACACCATATTTACCACTGATAAGGAGATCCGGGAATTTGAAGACTTTGATAAAATCAGAGAGAATCACATTAATTTCATCAAGAACACACCACTCGTGGAAAAGAAAATACGAACTCCCGACGAGATGTACGGTCGCCCTAAAATCGCCGAAAATATTTCGTTAGAGTAATTTAATGATCAGTGTCAATGAGATATCAAAGATAGCTGAAAAACGTAATAAATTGCGTAAGGAAACTTACGTCAAAATATACGAACAGATATCAAAAAAAGTTAGACAAAGTGCTGAATTCGGAAACAAATTCCTACTTGTATCCATACCATCGTTTGTAGTTGGTTTTCCAGCGTTTGATAGAATTAAGGCTCTTCATTATATAAAACGACAACTCGATCTAGGTGGATTTATCACGCGTATCGTGGGTGAACATGAATTATACATATCATGGACTACAACAAAGAAAAAATCAACACCACAACCCAAGGAAGAGATACTCACAGAAGAGTTTGGAGATTTTCCATCTTTCGTAAACCTAAAGAAAGTAGCGAATAAGTACAGGGGAAATGCGGGAAAAGGCACGTAAAAAAATTTCACTCTATCATAAATGGATAACCTCAATGTGCTCGTAGAAGCCAAGCGGGAATATTTGGGACAATTGTCCCATTTGATGTGTCCAGTTATGATCGAGACATTTGATAAAATTTTCGAAGAAGCGTACACCATGTCCAAGGGGCGTAAAGTTCTCATCATGTTCCAAAAACTTCTCAAAGAAGTTCCCAACTGGAACGAGGGTATGTCTAAGCAACACACCGATAACATCGCGAACAGGTGTGCTTGGTTTAACGATCTTCTCGCCGCCGTATTCGTGAGTTGCGTAAAGATTCTTTCGTCTGTGCGTCTCGGTAAGGATAACAAGAAGATTTCTCTTAAATTGCCCACAAATGAAACCTTCATTCAAACGTGTTACAATAACATCGCCAAGGATATTTACAAAGATCCATACATCTTTACCGACAGTCAAAATGAACACGCACGTGATGAAAAGTTGTTCCAGCGAATCAGTGTGGTGATCGAAGCATCGGTTCGTGAACTCATCCCAGTTCAACAAATACTTCAAACGTACATGAATAATGAATCTGAAGACATACACGTCGGTGGCGAAGCGGAAGACGCCGAAGACCCAGAATTCGTCGACGAATACCAAGAGCCAGAACCCACAGCGGAACCAGAAATGGGTCCACCCGAACCCATGGCCGAAGGTGAAGCCGAACCCATGGCCGAAGGTGAAGCTGAACCCATGGCCGAAGCTGGACCACCCATGGGCGAACCACAGCAAATGGAGACAGAGAGCTCTCCATTCGATAACGAATTCAAGACAATTTCCACTACCGGGCAACCACCAGAAGAGGAAGAAGATGATGACGTGTTGTTCCCAGACGCATCAGAAACCCGTGCAAAAAAAGTTGGTTATAATTAAATGGAGTTCGAAGACTATTTAAGAGATCCAGCGTGGGCCGCCATCGTGGCGGGTATAATCACGGCTGGATACATCCATCTCAAGTCAAAGCTCAATAACGAAGGAAAGCTCCCAGCGAGCGCCTATTCAAAACCAGCTTTTTTAAATGCGATTCTCGTTTTTTTCATAGTATCAAATGGTATAGGAGGTAAGGAAACCATATCAACAGAACCATTCGCTTAAAGAGTAGGTAAGTAATGATTACAGTAAACATGAGTTCTGTAACTGCGTTCAATGATATGATGGGCCAATTTCTTGCGGAACTTCACAAGACGTTTCCAGAAGAAAAGGGTATCAAGAAGTGTATGTCGGGCTTCGAAATTATGCGGACGTCCAACCCAAGGCTCGTGATCGACGGGTTCATGGCCAGTGTTACGCCGTTCGCCGAAAAGATTTCCGCGAAGGATGACACGTTCTTTCTCAACGAATCGAAGAATCTTGATTTCTTGAAGGATGTGAAGCTCGAAGAGAAGTGGGCGTCTGTGTCTCAACAGACCAAGGATGCCGTGTGGCAATACGTTCAGACGTTGTACATGCTCGGGACTACCATCAGTTCTATTCCAGAAGACACTCTTTCTATGATTGAAAAGGTGGCGAAGGAATGCGCCGATAAGCTCGAAGGTCAAGACGGTGGCATCGACGAGGCTGCCCTTATGAAGACCATGCAGGGGATGCTCGGGGGTATCTTGAAAAAATAAAACTGATATATATTAAATGAGCTCTTGGTTTAGAGATCCTAAACATCTCGTTGATGATAAAAAGATACTTGAATTTTGGCCATCGAGTGCCCAATCCCCAGCGGAACGCGTGAATGCTGGTTCGAGATTCATAATCTACGCCGCGTGTATTCATTACTTGATAAAGCGCGACGTGCGAATCTTTATATTGGCCGGAACTGCGTTGGGTGTTCTTTATGTTATGGATAAGGCTGGTATGGTGAAGGAATGTCCCACCGGTGGAACCGAGTTTTACGAAGGTGTCAATAATTCGTGTCAGTTACCAACCCGTGATAACCCAATGGCGAATGTTCTCATGGGAGATGAACCAAATAGGTATCGAGCGTGTAGCCAAGAAACCGTGAAAGCGGACGTTGACTCTTTTATCACCGGTAGCATTCAATATGGTCAATCTCGTTCTCGGGCGACCCTTCCAAAATACCAACAAAATGCATTTTCCCGTCAATTTGTTTCCGGTCCAGTAACCACTGTTCCAGGTGACCAAACTGCATTTGCCGAATTATTGTATGGTAAGAAGGGTGCCCCAATGTGCAAGTCGGATGGAACCATGTGTAACCCAAATGCGAGAGGAGTTCAACTCGATGCTTTTGCGGGTCTTGACCCAAGTGGCGACAAGCGTAGTGGTATGCATGGTTTTACTCATGCCTAAATAAATAAATCTTATGTAATAATAAATGGCTTACCAGTTGCAGCCAGGTCTTAGTATAGTCGAGAACCCAGCTGTTCCAGTGAACTGCGCGACGGACGAAGTGTTTGTGTACCCTCAGCCCAGTACGTTGAATAATGGCTCGAGTCGCCCAAACACCATGTTGTATGGTACGGCGCCATTCATGGCTGGAAAGGGTGCTCCAGCGGAATTCATCGAAACGAGCGATCAACTCAGACCCCAATCTACAACGAGATTTAACAGAGTTCTCGCGAAGACGTACGAACAAAATTTGTTCCCATTGCAAAACATGGAATGCAAGTTGCCTCTTCGTACTATCAGTTACGAACCAATGAGTACTCGATCCGAAATACAAAATGGAATGTTTAACCAAAGATACGTAAATAAAAATATCAATAAGAAATAAGAATGGCTGATCCAATATCTGTAGCAGCTATCGCAGGTCTTGTGTATGTGGGTCGAAAGTTGAGTCAACCCAAGGAAACCTATACTCTTACACCAGAACAGGGTGCTCCTGCTCGCACTCCTACGATCGAACCAACGTATAAGATAGAGCCAGTAAAAGAACGCCCAATTGAAAATTTGAAGCCAGTAAAGACATCCGTCGATAATTTGGGAATTGTCGCACCACAATTGAGATCGAGTGGACAAGAGGTTTTGAATATGCGAAACCGAATGAATGACTACAACCGAATGAACAACGTCTCGCCAGTGGAGAAGAGACTCGTTGGTCCAGGTTTGGGCGTGGACCCATCGGTTGAAAGTTACGGTGGTTACCAGCAACTTTTGCGTGTGAACCCAGAAAATGTCGGTGCTTACAGGCTCACTACCTTGCCCGGCAGAACTGGCCCCGCCGCCGATGTTTCTGGTGGTCGACGTGGTATCGCGGGTGCCATAGGTAATAACCGACCAGAAACGACTACATTTTTGCCCGACCGTCTTCCAATGGCGCTCGGAAAATCACAAGGATTCTCGGGTCGCACTCCACGTGGAAGCCACGAACGCACTAAGCGAACCACCAACCGAGCACAAACCGGTCTACGAACCGATACCCTTAGCAATGCCCCAGCGAAGAGATTCATCTCTGCGCAAACCATCTCCCAAGATCCAACTCGTAACAAGAAGGATGGTAACATGGAACAATATCAGTACGCGAATCAGCCACAACCAGGTGTTAGCAGTTATGCTCACGGTTATCTTGAGTCGCCAGAGGTCGCCATCGGTGGAAGCAGGTCGTACACGCCCGAAGAACTCGCCCGTTATGGTTTCCGCCCAGATGAGCGACGTGGTAAGGCGAACCGTTCGGCCAACCCAGGTCGCATGAACGTCAGAGCGGGTCCACTCAATCAAGGTGGTATGCTTACGTCGGCTCGTTCCGATACGACTCGTGTCGACGGTCGCGTGAATCCATTGTCCGGTGGTTGGATGCAACAATACTCGAACAGTTCGTACCACGATCTCAATGCGTACAAGGGTCAGCAAAACCCACACGCATCTCAGGCGGGTCTCGGCGTCGCCAAGAGACAGCTCATGAACAACCCATACGCACACCACTTGTGCTAAATTCAATTTATTTTAGAGTAATACACTCATTAAAATATTATACGCATATTTTAATGAAGGTACATAACCTGACAATTGACAGTAGTCAACGCGATCCCGTAAAATATGAAAATCCAAATGACTACGTCATCGCTCTTGAAAGTCCAATTTATGACATTTCACAAATTAAACTGACAAGTGCGCGTATTCCTACATCACAATTACTGATATGTAGCAGCAATCAAAGTTTTCAATATAGAGCTACTCATCAAAATGGAACCCAGACAACACATGGTCTAACAATACCTACAGGAAACTATACAACGGGTGATCTTGCGGCGGCACTTCAGCAGGTTGGGAATTATACTTTTGGTATGACTTATAATGCCACCAGGAATATGTTTCAGTTGGCTGCACCCATAATGGACACGAATGCTAATCAACCTCTACAAAATCTTGAGTTTTTGTTTAAAACCGGAGAAGCTGGATACGATGATTCAATGGCAACGCGCACGACACCACATCAAATTTTTGGAATGTCCGCCAAGGATGTAAGTGTGGCGGGCGGTGATTTTGGTGCACCGAACTTAGATGGACCCAATTCACTGGTGATTCGCATTTCTTCTGGGTCGGAAGAGTTAAATCAAACTCTTCCTACATCTGGTCAAACACCTTATTATACGGGTCACATTCTCCTACCCGGTGGTAAATCATTTGTTAACGTTAACGGAAACGATGATAAGGTCACACACGAGTTTCATTCTGGAACCCTTAAATCCATAAATGATTTACGAATTCAGTTTTTTTACATGAGCCATGGTCGACTCATTCCGTATGATTTCAGGAATCAAGATCACGTTTTGAAGTTTGAGATATCCTGTTCAACTGATAAACTTGAAAATGTACCGAAAGTAAAGATACCCATAGACGAGGAAGAGGAAGAGAAGAAGGAGGAAGAGGAGTCCGACTCTAAAGTTGAAAAATACACTATTCACGGAACGGAAAATGAAGCCGAAAACGTGGATAGGTGGAATGCTATCATATCTATAATTTTTATAGTTTTAGTCGGATTTGTCCTACTTTTAATTCCAAAGAGGAAGCCAACCACTTAGCGGGTGACCGCGTACAATGGTTGAGATGGTCGGTTGACCCGAGTGGAGACTCGGGAGATCGAGAGGTAGACGACGATGGACAACAAGGTGGTGAACAACGCGGTGAGCGTGTAGTTCATACCACCGTTCTTGTTGACCTTGACGACTTGGTTCACCAACCAGCGGACGAGGTCCATCCACGAGAGGGCGGCCGCGAAGGAGAAGCCAGCGACAACGGCGTTCAAGGATTGCGATTCGAGCTCTTGGCTGATAAGAGTAACAGTTTCGGCAGCGGACATGGTATATATTACATTTAGAAAATTTATTCTGGGACTAGTTCCTCTACGACTAATATCTTCTTGTATTTTTTGGCCTGGTAACCCTTTGTCTTTAGTTCTTCAGACTCAGACTCGGACTCGGAATCAGAATCGGAGTCCGATTCACCAACTCTGAACGTTTTATATTCCGTATCCGTCCATCCTTCAGGCTCCTCCGACTTCTCGGTGTCCATTACTATCAATGGCATTTTTTAAAATCTCTTCGGACGGGTTCGTTGGAACCCACGCGTCCCAGGTATCGTATGCCTCGTTTATCTTATTCAAACCCTCATCACTCCCCGTGTATCTCGTAAAATCACCTTCACATTCTTCGAGTACCTCCATATCGGGTGTGTCATCATCACCTTCGTAAATTTCTGGGAAGTAAGAGCCAATCTTTTGCCCGACTTCATATCTCGCACAATATTTCATGGCGTACTCGACGTCCTTCATGAGAATTGCGTCTCTCCCACACGCCTTGGAGTATTCGCACGCGAGTAACATCGCTCTTTCAATCACTGGTATCAATATATTCGACATGGTTTCCATATATTGATCCACTTGCGTATCTTCGTTGTTCGTTAAATCGTAACCTGTCTTCATTATGTATCAAATAGTAAAGTGCAGATTCCGTTCTCCACACGGAGTATGTTATAACTTTGGGCATAAACTCTAAGTTGCTTTTGTTTGTCTGTGTTAACTGGATAGTTAAACAGCCCCACACGTGCTATTTGATTTTTTACATAGGATAAATTGAGTTGACCAGAAGGTTGTATGCTTTCGGGTTCGAGAGCAAAACTATACATATAAAATCTCCTGTAAACGGTCGCCCTCGAGTGGTGTTTTGCTGGCTGAATCGCTCTCAAATGAATAATATTTCCAGTAACTTCATCCAGTATGGTTTCTCCGTCAAACTCAAGTTCGATCTGTTTTACTTGTTCTGAACTCGTGAAAAGTCCATATTGATCTACATTAACATTTGAACAGTATTGATACGGTGTAGCGAAATCGTTCTCCACGTTTGGGTCGTTGTCAAACTTATCCTGTACCACAAAAAACAATTCTTTGACGGGATTCAGCATATTGAGTCTAACCTCGTGTACATTACATTGATTAACTGTGTCAATTTTGGCGTCGGCTCGGTCGAGTTCAAACGTATTCGTTTGTGTCTGTGTTATGAGATAGTCCACTCGTTTGGGAAATGTCTTATCTTGTAAACTTACCATTTCGGTTGAAAGTTGAATACTTTTTATGAGTCCAGTTGGATTTTGACCGAGGTAGTAGGTGGATGCCTCATTATCATTTGGATTAAGCGAATCCACGGCAAATATACAGTCTTCGGCTTTTCTGAAACGTATCGCTACCTCAACTTCTTGTTTAGTGATAGCATGCAAAGGTATGGCAAGTTCTGGGTGTTCGTGGAAATAAAATGGAAGGTCTACTCTGTAAGACGTGTTCCTCTTAGATGCCGACACTCTATCATCGCGTATATCTGTGTATTTATCCGTAAATGTGGAGAATATCTGGTTAGGTTTACCGACCAGTTTTCTGAGTGCGGTCTGTTTTGATTGCGTCACGGATATCTCGGAATAAATGGCTAACATATCGGATGGTATTCTTTGGACGAGAGTACCACCTATGTATAATTCTGCGTACTCTATCATGGCTTGAGCGATCGATTCGCAATATGTGACATCGTAAGACGACAAGGACTGATCGATAGCCCCGAGTGTGATTTTCACACTCAAACCTTTCAACAAGTCGCCTTGGTTTTGTGGTATAACACACCGTATTTCTTCACCAAACTCCACTCCACCCGTAAAATCTAAATCGTCGTAGAATCTCGCATAATTTCCATGCTTTTTGAAATTTTTTATAAAATATGTGTATTCTGGATCATCGGTAAATAACCTGTCCTGTGGACCCATAGTTTGAAGTTGAACTCTACCGGCCATTCTAATATTACATCCTAAAATTTTAACCCAGCCATTCCCCCATTTACTCTCACGACATTGTAGTTTGTTGCGTATACGTGTAGAGTGTGCGATCGAGTCGAGTTAATACCATCATCTAATTCAACCTCGAGTAATTTGTGTATAACACGGCTCATATTCACTTGCCCAGTTGGATAATGAACACCTGGTTTCATAGAAAAGCTATATACACCGAATTCGTTATCTGGGTCTATGGAGTTCGTGTAATTCCTGAGTGGCTGTTCTGCGGATAACATGAGATTGTCGGCGTCTATCACGGTATTGTTGTTAAATTTCAAATTTACGTGTTTTATTGGGACATGTTCCTTTGTTTCATCATCCTTCGCCAAGAAAAAGAGTTCTTTCACTGGATGCTTAAAATTAATCATCACGGCGCGTGAAGAAACACCGGCTTTCATTCGTATTTCAGCCACTTGCGTCTGCGTGATAACATATTCAATCGGTCGCGTGCGTATGAAATTTTTCTCATCTTCCGTGACGTATACAAAATCACAAAACAGACTCATATTTCTCGGTGACATATCACACGTGATTGGTGTTATTTTTGTGTATGTGGACAAACTGTCGTCATGCTCCACCGTCAACTCATCCGCTGGTTTCAATTTAACCTTTACTTCTATGATGTGAACATCGAGACCACACGTCGGGATGGCGAGACTTGGGTGACCGTTGAAATAAAAGGGTAATTGTATTTTGTATTTTTGAAAATTTGTGTATTGTGGATTCGTGGCATCATTTATAATTGGATAGCTGTTATGGAGGGTCGTTGGAACGAGTGTAAATGTTGTATCGTTGTCCGTATAGTTAAGTTGATTGTACATGTATATGTAATCACCGGTGATACGCTGTATGGTTTGTCCGCCTATGATCAAATCGGCGTATTTGATCATCTTCGTGGGCGTGGACGTATCCCATCGAATTTGCTTAACATCCAGGGCTACTGCGTGGCCCTGATCTACCGTGTGCCGTATGATCACGGAACTGTAATCTGCAACAATATTTACTTGTATCTTGAGCCTTAGTATGTGATCACTTCCAACTAATTCATATGACCAATCGTTCGCACCTATACCCTGCACGACTTCAAATTGCTCTGAACTTGTAAACGTATATTCAACGCCCTGATACACGGTGAGACTCGACGTGGCGTCCTCATCGATGAGTACTTCATTCGAGTTAAGACCTTTCTCGAGTGTGTACGAAACATTATTTTCATTCTTAGGGATTGGTGGTGGTAAATCTACACTCAGCGTGACTCCTTTGAGCATATCACCCGTGTTATTCTGTATTCGTGCTGTGGCTTCGCTTCCGGGTTCGTTGAAACGTTCAAATGGAATTTCAACTTGTTCAAAAGCAAACTTTGTGTGTCTTCTAAATCTTGATATGAAGTGTGAGTACTGTGGTTGCTCAGTGAGCCACCTGTCCTGAATGCCTCTGACTGCGAGTGACAATTTACCCGACATTCCTACTATTTGTGAGTAAAATTTTGGTAATTAAAACGATGTGATATCTTAGAATGAACATTCAGTTGCGAAAATTCAATCCAGCCAAGATGGGTGACGACCGAATATGCGTCTTTATTGGAAAACGTAACACAGGTAAATCCACGTTGGTCAAGGATATCATGTATTACAAAAAACATATACCAGCTGGGATAGTTCTATCAGGCACAGAAGAAGGAAACCACTTTTATGGAAAGTTCATACCAGACGTCTGTGTCTACGGAGATTATGATGGGGAAGCCGTCGATCGTGTTTTGTCCAGGCAAAGAAAACTCGTCGGTGCGAGGGGTAAAAACAACACAAATGGAGCCTTCATGCTTTTGGATGATTGTATGTATGACTCAAAGTTTTTAAAGGAAACTCGAATTAGACAATGTTTTATGAATGGTCGACACTTTAACATATTTTTCATGTTAACTATGCAATATGTGATGGACCTCCCACCAGCCCTGCGTGCCAATGTGGATTACGTTTTTATTCTTAGAGAGAACATCATACAAAATAGAGAAAAGATCTATAAGTCATTTTTTGGTATCTTTCCATCTTTCGATATATTTTGTAAGGTGATGGATCAATGTACGGAAAACTACGAGTGTCTTGTACTCGATAACACCGTTAAATCTAACAAACTCTCAGACTGTGTCTTTTGGTACAAGGCGAAAATTAGAACGGGGTTTAGGGTAGGGAGTCCACAATTGTGGAGTATGCACAAAAAAACATACAATCCAAAATATTTAGAACAGCAGGAGGCTGATGCGAAGAAGGCTACAAAGAAAACACACCTTACGGTCACGAAACGAAAATCGTGATGCGTCACTTAACAATTTCAAAAAAATCGGTTAACATTAAATGTCTACTGACGTGCGGACGTTGAATCTTTCCGATAACGATGATGGCATGGTTCCACTCACGACATCTTTTGTGCAAAACAATCAACCCGAAAAAAATGTGAGTCAAAATAAAGAAATGACCATGGATTCCACCGCTATTGCTGATATTATGGGTCAGCCAGAAATGCCCCTCGAGCCACCAATGATGGAATCCGATCCACGGGTCCAGCAGCCAGTTGTTATGCAACAGCCAATGGTTGTGCAACAACAGCAGCCACAACAAGCGGCCGCCCAAACAAAAAATCCATTCAACCTTAGTGATGAGCAGATGCAAGCCGTCGTCGTCGCGGCGTGTACTGCGGCTGCCATTAGTAAGCCTGTGCAGGAAAAGCTCGCCAATTACGTGCCCCAATTCTTGAATGAACAGGGACACCGGAGCATGGTCGGCCTCGCGGCGACCGGTGCTGTGGCGGCTGGTATTTTCTACGTGCTCAAGAAGTATGCTTAGATACCGACGACTCTGTAGATATATCTACCATCATCGACAAAAAGATTGGCGATTACTAAACCACCAGTAAACATGGCTATCAAAAACCCCAAAGAATTTCCGGTGTTTCTGATATCCTTACCGAAAGCGCGCAGAGATTGTTTCACTTCGCCTATAGAGCTTATGAATATAGACGCGAGCGCATATGAAATCGCGCACGCGAGTAGTATGTACTTGTGATCCGTACCGAAATCACCGAGTCTGATATACGATTTAACTCCACCTCTCGCGATCACGTTCAACGTGAATGGAATCAATATGAGAATGAGCGCACTGATGATCCATGGTTTCGCCTTGTCATTCGCTTTATCGGCCAACACTGGACTCAACATTACCGTGAGAGCCGAAAGCCACATGACGATGAAAATAAAAAGAGATTTATTCATTTACAATAGACATACATTATTTATCCTGGATGTGTTTACCACAAAATTCCGTCTTCTCTGGTATCTCTTGGTAAATGCCTATGGCAATAGACATGGTTTTGAGCTTATCGTACTTGTCCCAGAACGCAGGGCTGTGTGCGTACTCCTCGACACACGTGTGCGCAAGTTCGTGAATTAACACGTGCATGATTTCATTTGGTTCACCGTCTATGCACAAGCCTATTTCGTGTCCCTTGTTTACACTGTATCCCACGCTCCCCTGTTGCGCTCTGTGGTGTGCGGTGATGGGTATGGGGTCGACCAAATGTGCAAACTCATCGTTGTCGGTTTCGCGAATATGTTCCCTGAGAAGTTCGTACCTCTCCTTGACGATACGTAAATTTTCAGGTTCGGTCGTGTGTATGTATATGTATACATTTAGGAGAAACAAAATAACCAGAAGTATCATCTCTTATATACAAAGATAAATTTGGAGTATAGGTCTGATATGGGATTTCCAGACATGGGTTCCCATGAGTCTAACCTGAATCCTATTTTTTCTAAGCGCGTAACTAGTAGGTCTCTGTGTGCGATTGGTTCGGATTTTGCGCCGTCTTGATAATACGGTGTGTCTTCGAGGTGGACAAACAACTTTTCACCAAATTGCCCATTGCTCGTTGATTTCATGAGAAAGAAACTTTCCCTGCCGTACTTGAGTGGCGTCTTAAATACGATTTGGTTTGAATCGGGTATGATTCCTATGAGCCTCCCACCCGGTTTCATGCGTCGTCCTATTTCACGGGTAGTTTCTCTGAAGAGATCTTCACTCGCGAATATATAGTGAAGTGAAAAATTGTAACACACTACATCGTACCTTCTGTTTGGTGTAGACATGATATCTCCCAAATAAAAATTGACACGCATCTTGAACGTCTTTGCCCTTGATTTGGCCTCGTCGAGTGCATCATCGAGTGGTTCACACGCGCTGAGATTCACCTTACATTGTTTGTACTTACCGAGATCACCCCCGAACCCACATCCCACATCTAACACAGCGTCACCTTCCCTACATATTCTCTGTATGAGTTCCCTCTTCTCGGCGTTATGATGCTTCCGTATCTCCTCCATAAAATTAATTGATATTTTTTCAATGTTGGTTTGACTTAGGTATCTCCCGTGCTAAAAGCTTAAATTGGTTTCATTTATATATAGTTTTTTAATAAAATTTAAAGTAACACCATGGTTTTTGAGAAATGAAAATAGAAAAAAAAATTATTTTTTTAAAAACTTCTTTCTTTGAAAAGAAACTGAAAAAAAAATTATTTTTTTTTCTATTTTCATTTCTCAAAAACCATGGTGTTACTTTAAATTTTATATAGAGACTATATCCAATTTAAATCTAATGACGAGAATATTGTATTTTCTCTATATAATCTCGCGAAGCAACACCATGTTTTTTGGAACTTTTTATAGAGAGACTATATCCAATTTAAATCTAATGACGAGATTTTTCTAAAATTTTAAAAAGTAAAAAATAAAAAAATATTTTTTTAAAAACTTCTTTCTTTGAAAAGAAACTGAAAAAAAAATTATTTTTTTTTCTATTTTCATTTCTCAAAAACCATGGTGTTACTTCGTGAGATTATGTAGAGTCATATAGAATATCAACACAATTAGAAAAATCTCATGGATATTTTATCGGGTGGTATGTCGCCACAAGACCAATTGTAAACGTAACAGTGATTATGACCATTACCCTTCAAGAACTTGGAATCACGGAGTGTACTAGGATTCAAACCAATGTCTAAAGTATTGTACACGTCAAGTCCCGTATTACGTGCGAGTAGGACTGCCGACTTGAGGTCACCACGACCCGTGTCGTAAAACATATAGGCTTGATTTATATACATTTGCGTCTTGACCGACCTATAGGGTACTGAGTAATAACTCGTGAAATGACCCTCTTCATTTAGGTATGAATACACTATCTCACATTTGGGTAGAAGCCATCGACGCACATATGATTCGTCTATCACGGGTGCGATAGAATATTGGGACATATGTTTACGTAAGATTTCGGTAACCCTCGGTACGTCGCTATTGGTCATCAGCCAGTGTGTACACGATCCGTTGACGGCGTGAGGTCTTTCTCGCTCATCCGAAAATTTTGCCGAGTTGAGTTTACGCACGTTTATGAGTCTATGCCAATACGATGTCTTTGCGACGGGGGTGGGAAGTTCTACAACGGCCGTGTATACCGCTTGCCATATACCAACCGCATTAGCTCGTCGACGTATCTCAGATATGAGGAGTGGTGCGAGCCCTATATTTCGAATTGAGTCATGAACACAGAGAAAGTTAATTTGTAAAACATCGAGGACTGTGTCGTGTACTCTATACTTGGTTGGTACACCGGATATGAAACCGACTAGTTTTCCGCCAGACTTTGTTCGAAGACCTAAATTCCAATCGGATTCCGTGGCCCATTCCACGAAATCTTTTGAATACTTGAACGAAAAGTGTTCGTCGCGTATGTAGTGCGAAGACAGAAATTCGGATATTTCATGTATAGAACACGTCGACCATTCATAGTGTTTAGGTAATGTAACGGGTGTTTCGCTATATGTTCTAGACGAATCAATCTCACCCACACCCTCGGAGTGATTTTGTGGCATGGGTTGGGTATTCCAAAATTCATGAACCATTTGTATATTGGCGTATGTACCTTTTAAGTTGGCTTAAAGTTTTGAGTACACATTAACTCAGAAATGTCGCTTGAACAAGATTACACCACCGTTCCCGGTCAGCTCTTTGCTTGCCTTTCCGTTGTTGGTCCGGAATGTCCTCAGAAGAATGATAAGTTTGGTATTAAAATCCGGGGAGCTTTCAATTCTAGAGACGAAGCCGCGAGTCACGCGAAGCGTCTCCAAAAGGAAGACGCCACCTTTGATATTTATATCGTGGACATGTACAAATGGTTGTTGATTCCACCGGACGCCACCGCCATAGAGGACGTTCATTACACGAACGAAAAATTAGAGGAGCTCATGTCGGGGTACAGAGAAAATCAACAAATGGCGGCCAAGATGTTCGCTGATCGTAAGAGAGATATGATGGAGAGCCCAAGTAACACGTACATTAAGCCGGGTGACGAGAATTCCAAATTTTACACGAAACCAGATGAACCACCCATCAGTCACCCAGCTGAGGTTTTGGAGCGTCTTAAGAAGGAAAAGCCGGACGCTGAGATGGAAGAGCTCGTGAAGGAAGCCGATAAGATCGTCGCTGATGAAATCGAAGAACGACGTAAGAAGCGCGAGGCTGAGGCTGAGGCTGAGAGTGTTGAGGCGAAGGCGACTGAAGGTGAAGAAGTGAACTCCGCGTAAATAATTAAAAAGATATAATGCTGATCGGTATCCCTGATCACCATTATTGTATATATTCTGGTTAAGTGTGTGGACACGAAACACTTAAACGGAACACATTTTTATCCTGGTCGAAGAATGACCGGTTGCATGGTCTTACCCATGAAAAATCCTAAAATGAAAGCCACGAATATGACTATGTACGCGGTTTTGTCGAGATTTGAAAAGATATCAATCTTTTCTTGGTATTGCATTTGTGGAGGTGGAGGTGGTGGAGGAGGGTAGTAATACATGGGTTCTTGATCATGTTGTTCATCATCCATTGGTTCTTCTTTTTCGAGTACATCTGGGGTGTACTCGAGTGGATTTCCTATATCACTCTCCATTTATAAATTCGCGTTTTATTTTTTTAACTACATTATTCCTCATCTCCATCATCATCCTCATCATCAACAATAAATCCAGCTAAATTACCATTTTCATCCGCATCCTCGTCTTCATCTGATTCTGATTCACTCTCAGACTCCGAATCGTAATCATCTTCATCGAAATCAGAGTCACCGTCATCTGTGTAATCGTCCTCTACCTCTTCAAATATTTCGAGACGCTCCGGGGGCTTAGAAACTCGTCCAGAGCGAGTTCTAATATTAGACATTTTATAATATATATGTTCATTACATCTTTAAGTTGTGCAACCGTTCTATTACTGCGTTCAATTTACTCATTATTTCTTCATTTTTGGAGTACATACCGAGCTCTTCTACATTATGTATGGCTCGTTCCAATAGTTTCTGCGAAATATCTACGTGACCCTTAAATTCTACCGCCATGTGTAGATTCGAATTGAATTCCCTGTAGAGTATCCCGTTTATGTGCGCGTATTCACGGACATCTCTCATGATTTCCTCTACTGGATCGGGCTTTACGCTTATTTTTGCTATTCTCGATGATACATAAATCATCGCCAGTAAAATAACCACCACAAACATATTTATAATTTAGATGTTATCTTGTCTATAAGCCTGTGTTTTCTATTCGTACATTTACAAACTTTTTGAATCTCGTCTTTGAATATCGAAAAGTCTGATTTTGTGGAACACACGGGGCACGCGTGATTCGTTTTCACGAGCTTCTTTTTGCCTTTCACATTCTCTATAGCGTGTATTTCCAGATTATCATCTTGAATCATGTATTTTTTGATATACTCTTTAAGGTCTTCGCGTACGTCACATTTTGGTTTTTCGACAGGCTTTTTCTTTGGGAGTGGCCTGTATTTGGTGACCTGTAATTTTTCGACTATGTTTGGGAGTAATTGGTGTACTCGTCCCGAGAAATCCTTACAAAATCCATAGAATCGACCTCTTATCGTTTCACAACGACAGAAACATTTTTGTTTTATGGTGTCCCCTAATATATGAAACCACACGTGGTTTGACCCGTGATTGCGTTTCGTGTTTTCACAATACCTAGACGTCGTGGCGACGAGGTAACTGTTCTTTTCTCGGTACAGATTCTTTACACGGGCATTCGTTTGACCTTCCATATGTCTACGTATGAACGTTTCGAGTAAAGCACACGTTTCGGGGTCTTTGAGTTCGTCCTTCAACTGGTTCGCTGTGAAAGAACCTTCCTTTCTTTTCTGTGCACCTTCGATTATTCTGGGGTCGGTGCATTCTGTCCGAAGAGTCACCATATTCATGAGTTCGACGGTTGGTTCCGGTGACACATTTTGGAACATGGCGAGAGGTCCATGTTTGTACAAAAGTATAGGAAGGTACTCACTTTGCGTCTCCTTTCCTCTATCACATTCCGAACACCCCTTACCATTACACGCTTTATGCGTCACCCATTTATGTGAAAATGGCATTCGAAACCCACTTCCACGGGTGTTTCGTTCACTACTTCCGTACACGGACAAATCGACTATTTCGTTCCAGTCTTTTGATCCATAGGCTATGTTGAGTGTGTTTATGATGTGTTCTCTGAGAGCTAGCGCCGAGGATCTATTCACTGGAAAATCCGGCCAATTTATGTGTACACCCGTTTTCATGAAATCATCCACCTTCTTTGGTTTTGAAACACACACGAGTGCGTCCTTCCCTCCATGTTTACTCACCCTATCGCATATGACTTTACACACGCGGTTAATTTCTTCTACCGTAAGAACGTCATCATCCTTGTAATCGAGGTCAACGAAAAAATTATACGCATCGATCGTCTTTTGCTCCACGAGATATATCTTCTCGTTCGATCTGATACACTCAACGTATTTTTCATAAAATTCAGTCAATCTATCAAATGGTACGGACAGCACACCGCCGTCCATGAACACATGTGATGGATTGGGGTTCTTTTCAAAGAAGCCATGACTTTTGCACCACTCCTTGAACATACTTACCATTAGTTCGCGTAATTCTTTTAATCTTCTTCAAAGCTTCTCCATATCGACTTCCTAAACGATACATCTGGATGTGTTGCTTCATCTTCTGTTAGTTTTTTCTTCAACACTAAAAGTTCATACACCTTATCTTCCTTGTGCTCTTCGATGTAATCGTTCGCACGAGTTGGTGTGTATGAATGTCTATTGACGAGCAAATCATGTATTTGCATTAAAATGTAGCTCTTCGACTTCATTATTTTATAGCAAAGGATTTTCTATTCAAAGATGTAACACACGCATAGAATTCTGGATTTTCGAGTACATTTTTAGAGATACGATCCCACTGCTTCTTCATCCTGAATTCTTGGAGTGTATCGAACGACATGAAATCATTTTCGTCGTGCGTACGCTTAATAGGTTGTTTTTGTATTTTTTTAGCTATCGTCTTTTGTTTCTCATCGTTGAACTTCCTAACGAGATCAACTTGTTCGGTTTTCGTGTAATTCACAAAAAACACAAAGACGTTATATTCCAACTCGACGGTTGGGCTTTCTTTGACTATAAATTTAAATTCCGTATACTCGCCTTTCTTCAAAGAAACGACACCACGCGTTTCTTCTTCAAGTTCGCGAAGGGCACACCGAATTGGATTGAAAATCTCTCTTCGGCGACACCCTCCGGTCACGAATATCCAGTCTTTAAAGCGCTTATCTCTCACCGTTAGGAATTTGGGTTTGTCGCTCGTAAATGTTACTGGTACCGCTATCGCTTTATATTTCTTCATTGCGCTGATCGCAAGTTATAATCTTCAGAGATGTTAATTTTCTTCGGACTCGGCAACATTATTGATTACGACCTCTTCCTCCTCCTCTTCATCATGTTCTTGGATAACACGTTGTTGAGTGGGTGGTGGTGGTGGTGTGTGCGCTTGAACGATTTTATTACAGAAACCTTTGATACCTTCGATATCACTCTTAGCTTGTGTAAACTCCTTGTACATGTAAACGGTGGCCGCAATGCACAAAATAACAGCTACAATAGTCAGAGTCTCTCTATCGAACGAGATCATACTTTTGTGTAATAGAAACGTTGAATTTTTTTAAGTAGCTTCCTCCTGATTAATGGGGGAAATGAATTTTTCGAGTGTCCTGGATTTTGGGTCATACGTGAGTACAAACACAAATCCTAGAAGAAATAAATACTTCCAAAGCATTTGATATTAGTGTTTAATTTAATTAGAGTACATCAAACCACCCATACCATTTTCAATGCGCATAATATTGTAGTTCACAGCGTACACGTCTTGGCCAGCGGTAAAGGTACCACCGGTGGAGACGAGACGCGCCGAGTCGAGACGACTGAAATTGAGCGAACCAGTTGGCTGCAACTTCGCGGTCTCGAGGCAGAATGGATACAAGAAGTAGTTACCCGCATCATCCTCAACGGACGAAGACGCCGTGTGGTAATACAAGGACGCCTCGGTGTAGTGTGGGACGGTTGGCTTGGAATCGGTAACATCGGTACCGTTGATTTGGAGCTTCATGGAACCAGTGGCAATACCGAGTTGAGTACCGTCAAATACATTGGACGACGCCACGAGCTTGACTGGGTGGTTGAAGTTGAGCTCTTGCATGGCGTTACCCGACGCGATAGACTTTTGCGTTTGGGTGATGATCATGTTTTGTGGAGTACCCGCCAAAGTGGTGCGTTCATCGGTATCCAAGTAGATGTATTGCGCGTGCACTTCATAATCAGTGGCCGCTGGAGTATCCCAGGTAATTCGCAATTCAACATCGTGGTACTGGAGCGCGATCAATGGGATCGCAGATTGCCAGTTTTCACAGAAAGAGAATCGAAGGGGGTAGATTCGAGTCTTGGACGCTTCCAAACGATCTGGACCCTTGCTCGTGTTTTGGGCGAGGATAGTTGGGGCGATGTACTGAGAAAAGTGAGACGATTGGTCATCGATGACCTGGCCACCGACCAACCACTCGACCTTCTTAATTCGGGAAGCCCATTCAGACTTTTTGTAAAGGGCTGGAGTGCGCTGCGTGATGTAGCAGTATCCGAGGAGATCCCCCTTGCGTTCGAAACGAACGGTGGAGATACCACCGGCAGTTGGAACGCCCTGGAGCACTTGGCGTTCTACGGTTTGGGCAAAATTTGTGTGACGTCGATAGTTAGATCTGAAAAAACTGACTTCAGGTTGGCCGACGAGGTGGGCATCCTGGGCGCCGACGGCGACGAGTTGGGCAATACCACCAGACATTTTATATATATTGAGGTTATTTTTTTAAATGGCTATCTTTACATGATGGTGCTACATCATGTAAAGATAACGAGAAGTTGTTTCGATCAACTGACTTTCGGGTCGTTCTAGAACGGCGAAAATTACCATTTTCTATGAGCCCGACACGCTTCCACTGCGTCATCCCGTTTGTTGCACCCGACGCGATTTGAACGCGTGATCTCCTCCTTACTAAGGAGGCGCATTAACCACTATGCTACGGGTGCCTCTCCACCTCTGGGTTTCGATCCCAGTACCCCACGGTTAACAGCCGTGTGCTCTTCCAATTGAGCTAAGGCGGAATGGTCCGGCCTACCCGATTCGAACGGGTGACCCGCTGATAACAATTTTTACATTGCAAATTTAGTATTACGTACTACAGTCAGCTGCTCTTCCATCTGAGCTAAGGCCGGATACAGCTCCCACCTGGAGTCGAACCAGGGTCGTTGGATTCAAAGTCCAAAGTGATAGACCACTACACTATAGAAGCTATATGACTATTACTAGTATTTTCTTTAACCTCATTTACATATTTAAAATGATACATCACTAATGAAAATAAACCGGCCGATACATTCGTAATTATCATGGGAATGACTCGGTAATGCACGGAATATACGAGCGCTAAAACGCTCGCGACGAGGTTTAGATGTAAAAACGAATAATTTATGGCTTTCGCATCACTATTTTTGTACACGTGTGCGACCTCCGGTATAAACATGAGTGTTATTATGATAGAACTCGTGAGTCCTAATACATCTACGACATTCATCTCGACTTCTTTAATTCATCGATTTCTAGTTTAAGCTCTTTTATGGCTTCTATGAGAAGACCCACCATGTTCCCATAGGCCACGGAGTACGTCGTGTCTTCCGAACCGTGTACGACCTCTGGAAGCACTTCCATGACTTCTTGCGCGAGAACACCCGTGTGTGTTTTATCATCATCTGTATCTGTTCGCTTATACGTGTATCCGTTTATGGAACACACTTTGTTGAGTGGATCTTTAATTTTAGATATATCAGTTTTTACTCTTTTATCTGAGTATGCCGTTACGTCACCAGTTGCGAGAATATTACCACTCACGTGAAGTTTTTCGGTTATTCCCGTTAGCCCGATGCCGACGTTGCCCGAAAAGTAGTTCTTAGTCTCACCAGTTACATAAACCCCGTATTTAGTTCCTACAGTACCAGAGTATGAACCATAGTAGAGATACCCAGTCTCGATCGTACCAGAATCGCGGTCGATATGGGACTGAAACGCATAGGCCTTCGTACACGTACCCGCGTCAACTTCAACTTCCCCTCGCACACCGTACATGTTTGCGGTGGTACCGGGCGAACCACTATCTTTGAGTGCATGTGCATTGAGACCGTAGATGTTTGTATTCGTACCCGCACCGGATGCTATCGCGATGAAATCCCCTGCCTTCAAATTTGTTGTCGTCCCACTCGCGTGGTCACTTCTCGTATAGCTATACATTCCATAGACAAGGTCACTATCACCAGTATGTCGAACATCGTTATAAATTCCATACAGTCTGTGTTCGTGATTCGTGCCACCACCCGTTGCACTCGAGTCCACATCTATAAGAAGGGCCCTGTGTGCTCTGTCAGCCGTACAGGCATCACTTCCACTACAGTTGTGATCTATCGTATGCCCACTGAAAGTGGTATTCGCAACATCGTCGGTAAATGTTTGTGAAGTCGGAGTGTTTCTAGAAACGAATTTATCATGCAACCAACCATAATCTGAACACCAGAGTTGACCCGAAGTGTTCAACAACATTCGACGATTAGACGATGCATCTCCATCGTACATCCACGCGAATGGGTATGCACCGACATCAGTGGCATACTGAGTTGTTCCATCGGTGCGAAATACCATTTGTCGAGAGTTACCATATTGTTTAAAGTGGGCATCGTCGCCATTTTCTTTTAACCAGCTGTCATTTACATCATAATTGGTTCCATTCACAGTTATATCCACCGAACCATCAAAGTCGACACCATTAATAGCTCTCGCTGTTTCAAGAGCTGTGGCCGTATCTGCGTTCCCAGAGAGTGGTCCTGAAACACTCGTCGCCGTGAGAGCGCCAACATTCGCAGTCCCATGGACGTCCAGTTTGTACCCAGGATTCGTCGTCCCGATGCCGACGTTTCCTCCATTTTTAATTGTGAAAACTTCATTACCGTTCCCATCATCTACAGTGATACGAGGAACACCACTACCATCAGTTTTAATTCTGTGTTCAAAACCATGTAGATTCCAATTCCCTGTATTACCAGGGTCACCGTTATAACCAGGGGTGCCCGCGACGAGATACGCGGCATCCTGATTCGAAGAAAACGCTACGACTGGTGCTATAATTGCTCCACGCACATCCAATTTACCGAGGGGGGAATTCGTCCCGATGCCGACGTTGCCTCCAGATGTTACGTGAATGCGGTTTGTAAATGTTGTCGTCCCAACGTCCCAGTGACCAATTTGCAACGCTTCACCACTTATGACTGCTATGTCACCTTCGGAGCTACCTGCCCCCGACGTGAGGATCGCAGGAATATTCACTGGACCACACACGTCTAATAGAGCGCGTGGAGACGCCGTCCCGATGCCGACGTTGCCAGTCGCAACAAAACTTCCATTCAAACTCATCGCGAGTGCGTTTGACGTGTCAAATACCACGGGCGTCGCATCGGATCCAGATAGCGTGTGTCCAAATTTAAGCGTATCTACCGACTCACTGTACACGATGGCTACATTACTTTTTAAACCCACCCCGGTTGGTCGTTTGAGTATGAGACCCAAATCACTCGTTCCGGCCGTGTTATTTTTACCGAGTTCTATCAACGTGTCTTCAACTCTCAGAGATGTCGTGTTTACCGTGGTCGTCGTACCGTTAACGGTGAGATTTCCACCGACAGTGAGATGTGATGAACACGCGATTTCTCCGGTGACATCGAGGTCTTTGGACGGAGACGCATTATTGATACCAACTCTACTTTCACTCACATCGACAACGAGTTTATCCGTACCCACAACTAAATCGTTTGAAAGATTCAAAGTCTGGCTAGTATCTAGATTTTCGAGTGGGATGTATATCGTGTTGCCCATAGCCGGATGGTATGTACACTGATAATACAGCTTTAGAGGTGCATTCATAGGTACCGTGAAGGTTATTGTAGCAGTACCACCACCAATGACTCCGGACGTATACGCACTCCCCTGATAGCCATCTCTTATTTCTAAGGGATGAAAACTGTGGTGTGCGGTGTTATCGAACACGTATTTTTGACCTCTCATCAATGTGAGAGTTGGATTAACCGTAGCCGTATCAAATCCCGGACCAATTACCGAGTACTCACCAGAACCCGCGCCGGCAATCGTATATTTTCTGAAAACAGCGTCACCGTTCCCACTAATATCTCCACCGACGGTGAGATGTGATGAACACTCAATTTCTCCGGTGACGTCGAGATCTTTTGCGGGTGAAGCTTTATT
>Ga0098055_1000387_pt1 | contig 27142 bp, 34 predicted proteins | sample 17_taG_FD_75107 | JGI IMG/M metagenome (GOLD analysis project Ga0098055, IMG submission 75107) | Marine viral communities from the Subarctic Pacific Ocean - 17_ETSP_OMZ_AT15314 metaG | ecosystem: Environmental > Aquatic > Marine > Oceanic | place: Pacific Ocean | collected 2015-01-18 | reverse complement strand
GCCTTCTCCGCGTCAGTCTTGGCGCGCCTTGTTTGCGCCGCTGCGGTGGTCTCTGCGGCCCCGACGGCACGCTCCTCCCTCTTTGTTCCTACGGCACGCTTAACAGCCGCATCCGAGGCAAGCACATCGACACCGAACTCCTTCTTGAGTTCGGCCGCCTTGCCCTTCCCATAAACGCCACGGGCCGCCTTGTTGACGGCGTCCTTGTAGGCGGACTGCACCTGCGCGTCGGACATCTCATCGACCCTTCCGATGCCCACGTTCTTGAGCACCTTGCGCCTGATTCCGTCATCAGCGGCGCCCTCTGCGGCTGCTCCCTTTCTTCGCTTCCCGCGACCCTTGCGGCTGGCCTTGCGCTTACGGCCTGGCGTCCTGAGTGATGCAATGTCCTTGAGGTCGCCAGCGGTGAGGGCCACATCGGCCGGCTGTGCCAGCGCGCCCTTCTTGATGGCGTCACGCGCCCTGGCCTCGACCAGACTCGGGGGCTCGTTCGGGTTGGTGATGAAGGAGGCGTAGTCACCCGCCCCTCGAGCCAGCCTCAAGAGTTCACGCGCCTCGGCTTCCTTGCCGCGCGCCATCAGCCCACCGTAGGAGGACGCGAGGTCGCTGATGTTGAACTGCTCACCTTCAAACGACCTGTCGAGGAACTCACGTGCGGTCACGGCTGACGGTAGTGCCCGCTCTGCCTGCTCACGTGCGCGCTCAAGCTCCTCACCCTTGAGCTGGAGTCCAGCTCTCTGCAGTGGGTCCAGGCTCTCGATGTCCTCTGCTGTCCACCCGAAGTGCGCGGCGATCTTGTCGATAGCGGACTGCCCCTCCGCCCTGACGCGATCGACCAGTGCGCGCTTGGCCTCCGGGGTGGGTGCTGCCTCCACGGCCTTCTGGACGATGGCTCTGTTATCGGGCGTATCAAGCGTGGACGCGGGCTGTGCGCGCTCGATGGCCTCTGTGACGAATGGCAGCCGCTCAACGCCCCACTCCTCCGGCACACCCTCTGTGAGGGTAACCAGTTCTTCGCGAGTCGGCGCAGCGCTCGGTGCGTATGAGGGCTCATCGAGAGCGCCCCGCATCCGCGCCACGTTGATCTCCTTCTGCTGCTCGGGCGAGATGCCCATCGCGATGCCTTCGAGCATCTGTTCCTGAGTCATCTCTGGTGGTTGGGCCGATGGGAAGTGACGCATCGGCGTGGTCTGTGACATGGCGCGCGGGTCGCGTGACTCAATGCGCACCAATGGTCGCGCCACCCGCCGACCCTGTGCAATGGCCTCACGCTGCAGTCTCGCTACAGCTTCCTCATCCGTCTCCCTGAAGTCCTCGTAGATGCCACGACCCAGCCCATACAACCCAGCAGCGGTGCCTACACCGGACTGGATGAGGCTCATGATGTCTGCAGCCTCTTGCGCGCCCGAGCGCTTGGGCGCCTGCGGTCGCCTGAACTTCTGCAGGTGCGGCCTTTGCATGCCGAAGGCGCCTGAGATATCTGGGATGATGCGTGCCATGGTGCCCCTACGCGATGAGTGTCGATGGGTGCGCGAGCGCATAGGCGCTGGGGAGTGCGTGCTCAGCGCCTGAGGGGGCCTGGGGCCTGATGTTGCCCGCCTTCGCTGCCACCAATGACGCCTGACCCGCGTCGACGACGGCGTTGAGCCACTCGGCCGGGTACGTGAAGCCGCGCTGCCCGAGCCAGAGCCCGAGGCCGTCAATGGCTGCTTGGCGCTGCACCGGGTCGCCCATGTCGAGGCTGCCGAGCTTCGTTGCGACTGAAATGCCCACTGCGGCTGGCTTCTGCCCTGCGCCGACCATCTCTGAGATCTCAGCGCTGATGTCGGACACGAAGTTGGGCGCGTAGGCCTGCTGTTGAGCTTGGATCTCGCCGATCTCACCAGCCACCTCGGTGCCAACCTTCGCAGCCTCCATCTCAGCTCCCTGCACCGCCTGCTCTGCCGCCATCTGCTGCGCTGCGGAGGCGATGTCTTGCCGCATCTGCGCGGTGCCGCTGCCGCCGCCTGCGCCACCACCTGTGGCAACGCCTGAGCCGCGCATCGATGCTGCGCGCTGCGACTGTACCTGGCGGAGTTGGTTAAGCCCTGCCTGTGCCGCCCTCTGTAACGCGGCGGGCGCTCTCCCGGCGACGCGCTGCTGCTCCTTCAGGGCGCCTATCGCGGACTGAGCCTGTGGCCCTGAGAGGAACCGGTTGGCTGCTACGCCCTCTTTGATTGTGCTGATCCCGCCTTCTTCTGGCATCTCTTACCTCACACCAAATGGGTCTTGCCGATAATGTACACCCAGATTCCGCCTGAGCCGAGGATCATGCTCTCTGCGGTATACGCGCTATCTATGTTGGTGCCGGCAGAGTCACCGATCCTGCCACGCACCTCAATCCATTGCTCTTGTCCATCGGTTGCTGGCGCCCCGCCGTCCACGTCCGTCCTCGACGCAGTCGCGCTTGTGCCTCGCCCCACGAACACCGGCTTTCCCTGGACACCGTTGAATCCGATGCCAGCAGCGCCGACCAGGTCTGCGGCGTGGAGCTCGAGGTTTGCTGGATACGGGGTCGACGTGCCTACACCCGTGCCAACAACGGACGCCGTGTGCCGCTGCCCCACCTGTATGCGATCGATCGCGGCTGCTTGTCACGCAGCGCCCACCGGGTTGCTCATCGACTTGAACGCCACCTGCGTATAGTTGTAGTTGTCTCCGCGTACGCCTGTGCCGATACCAACGCCCACCTCACACCTGAATGTGGCCGGCGGGAGCCCTGACGCGGGTAGTCGCGGGAGCGTGTTGGCGGTTACCCTGTTGGCGCCGTCCCACCACAGAAACGGCATCCAGCTGTAAGAGAAGATGACGTGATGAACGGTCATCGGGGACTCGATGGGGATGTAGCGCCTGTCTATGATGGAGTCCGTCCCGCTGACGATGTAGGGCTCGTCAAGCCAGTCGTCTGATACTCGCCCTCCCCACTTGCCGTTGTTGAAGAGGGGCACGCTGAGCACGGTGTAGGCGGCGGAGTCCTTTATCTCCTCGAGCATGGGCACGTCAGCGTCCATCTTGTAGCCGCCGTGGAGCTTACGCCTACTGAACTCGTCGATGACGGCCAGCACCGTCTGCGTGCCCAGGGTTGAGGCGCCAGCGTCATTGGCAATGATGACATCACCCGCTGCAGGGGTAGCTCCGATGGGCGCTCGTGAGGTCGAGGAGTTGATGCCCGCGCCCGTAGTGCCGGCAGCGGCGTGTGTGAGGTTCTTGTTCTGTTCACCCAGGTGCCGGTTGGGGATGTTCTGTATGGTGGCGTCCTCGTCCCTGGACGTGAGTCGCGCGAGGAAGCGCATCGACACCTCTACAGACACAAGCTCAACACCCTCGGTGGTGTTCGTCCCGCTGAAGAGTTCGGGTGCCGATATGACGAAGGTGTAGCTCTTGTACGGGTCGATGACCTGGTTGATCTCAGAGGCGACCCATGGGTTCAGCCTGAAGAAGCTCCCGTTTGTGTCGATGGGGTTGATGGTGCCAGACCAGATCATACGCCCTGGCTCGAACCCCACTGACGCCGTGCCCTCGAGCCACTTGAGCTGCTTCTCAAAGATCATGAGTTCGATCTTCAGCCTGCTCTGCATGTCGTATGACACCTTCGCGGCATTGTTGGGCGCCGTTGCGCTCCATGGCGCCGCAGTTGCGCCAGTGCTCCAGTTGGACACAATCGCTGCGGGCTCGAGGCGTTGGTCGAACGAGAAGCTAACCTCGTCGAGGACGATGTCAGGGGCCGTGTCGTCGAGGGTCGGTATCCTGCCGCCAAAGCGAGGGTCTGTCGTGTAGGCCATGTCCTCCTGCAGCGGAGGAAGCACGAACGGGATGCCGTGAAAGCACATGCCGCCCGTCGGCCCAGCCACCCTGTTGGTGGCCCCGGATAGCCTCGGTAGCGACAGGTTGACCCTGAACGGCGCGTACTGGCTCGTGAGTTGCTCGGCCTCGATGTTCGCCGTTGTCATCTGCGTCTGCGCCGCTGATGCAGGCGTGAATACGTGCTCGGTGACGAGCTTCGCCCCTCTGGCCAGCTTCTTCCGGGTGATCTTGGCCATTAGAGGGACTGCACCTCCTCAAGCACCGTGAGCGTGATGCTCCAGGCCTGAAGGAACCATGGGATCGTGCCCCACGTCCCCTGCGTGTAGACCGTGCCATCGTAGAGCGGGATGGAGACCGCGAGCCTGACGCGCGCCTGTTCGTGAATGGGGATGTTCAGGTCTCTGAACTCCACAATCCTGCCGCCCAATGCCCTCCCATGAAGGTTGGGCGCTGCTCCCGTTGAGTCGTAATGTGGCGTCATGTCCGTCCATCCAATGGCGACAGGGCTCGGGGCAATCAGCGAGAACATGCTCTCGTTTACGGTCCACTGGGTGCGCGTCATTTCCACATCAGTGAGTTCAGCGTCCTCTGGTGAGCCTGGGTTCATCACGTCGAGCACAATGGGAACGTCGACGGTGTCGCTGCCGGGTGAGAACGGCGGTGGCGCCTCGCCACCAGCGCCCACGGCATATGTGTATGGGATGAGCGTTGTGTCGAACGTGCCCGTATATGGCCGGGTGGAACCAGCGCCGCCGTCGATGTGCATCATCACGCTGACCCCATACAAAATGGCGGGTCGGCTGAAGTGGAACATCCGCGTCCAAGCGAACTGGTCGCCGAGGCTAGATGCGGATGCTCCGCTCATCATGTAGTTCTGGACACCGGGGATCAAAGTCCCCTTAAGCCGCGCGCGATTAAAGGGCGCTCCCTCAACCAGGGAGCCGAAGATGTCATCGTCGTTGCGCATCTTGAGCCAGGGAAACCTTCCGTACTGGGCAGACGCGGAGCGATCCTGGGGGTTAAAGCCGGCGTGATACTGGGTCGCAACAAACCGCTGCTTGGTGTTTCCCTTGTCGAGCTCGTTGATCCCGCCAACGACTTCACCAACGGCTTTTTCAAGGCGCGAACCATCGATCGTCGTTCCATCATAGAACAGCTCCTTGGTCAGGTTTCGAGGCTGTCGGCGCCAGGCCATTAGACGTTCCCCGTTCCGGTTGCGGTGCCACCCGTGAAGAGCGTGTTGCCGGTCTTGTTGTAGCAGAACGCTATCTGAACGCTAGCTGCGGGACCGCCATGCGATACCACGGGCTGCGCTGTCGTGGCGCTACCCCTGAATACGCACCCGAGCAACACCACCTTGGCACCCGCGTCCACTGCTACAACGGAGGTATCGCTGGTGAGCGGCCTCTCAAACGTGCAGCCGCGAAAGACCACAGTAGCGGGCGACTTGACGTTGACGCAGTTGTCGCCCTCGTCAGCGGATACGGTGATGTTGTCGATCACCGCATCGCTCTCCACCACCAGCCTGCGGGTAAGAACCGCCCCTGGGGCGACGCCCTGCAGTGCGGTGTCCTCCTTGTCGAGCACACTGCCACCATGCTCACCGGGCGCCAGGGCCAGCGCGTTGCCCTTGAGCAGTCGCTCCCGGAATGACTCCCCAGGCAGCACGAGGCCGAGAGCATCCACGGCGTCCGCCACGCGCCTGCGCACGACCTCGTTGTGCTCGCGGAAGCGGTTAGACTGCTGGCGGATGCCGCGCGCTATCAGTTCGTTGAGGCTCATCTGCCCCTCCTGCGCCTGCCGGCTCCGACGATGCGGTAGAGCAGCTTGACGCTCTCGAGCTTGAGTCTTTCTGCGGGGTTACGCATGAACCCGAACAGCATGGTCGCCACGCTGTTGCCCTTCACCGAGTCTGAGGTGGTGATCTCATCAACCTGCTCGTCACCAATGAGGCACGCCTTCTGCTCGAACGTCGTGGTGGCAGGGTTTCCATACGCTGCGTATGTGGCGAAGTTCGCCTTCTGCATGGCCGAGCCGCCAGCCCTGATGCGGTCTCGGATGGTCTCTTCTGTCATGGCGGTGGGGTAGAGGTTGGTGGTGATGCTGACGGGGCCGGTGAAGGTGGTGCCACCCACGTAGTCAACCGTCTGCGCCATCCAGGTCTTCAGGTCAGCAGCCATCATCGTGTTGAACTGGCCCTGCGTCCATCCGCCCGTGATGTCGTAACCCTGGTCATGGCTCAGCAGCCTGACGCTCAGCCCTCGAGCCTTCAGCCTTGCGTCTTCTGGCAGCCCCACATCTTCCGACATGTACGCCCAGTCGACCGGCTGCGCCACCGAGTCCTCCTTGCGCACATCAACCAGGCGCCACTCCCGCCACGCCAGGATGTCTGTGTCACTCGTTGCTGCAGCACCGTCTGTCAGCGTACACCACGCAACACCGGCCTTTGCTTCGAGCCCCATGCCAGAGACATTGAACGTGTTGGAGATGGTCTGCATGGGTATGTACCCGAGCAGGTTCAGCCTCTCTGGCACCACATTGAGCTTCGGCGAGTGTGTATGCGCGCTTGCGGCGCCATCCCAGATCATGTGGATGACGTTGCCCCCTCTGTTGGCAACGCCCGCCGCAGTCTCACACCGAGCTATCCCTGTGCCTGCAGACCACCCAGCCGCAGACCCCTGCCTCTCTGCTGGGAGAATGAGGTTCAGGTTGGTGCTCGTGAGGGCATCTGTGAAGATGGGGCGCCAGTGTGAGTTGTCGAAGGCGAAGGTTATCTCAACCTTCTCGATGGCAGCAGTAGCGGGGTTGTTCGAGAAGTAGGGCCCAGGAACCAGGTACACCGGCATGAGCACGGTCCTGGCAGGCGCCGCTGGTGCAGACTCACCGTTGGGCAAAGCGGCCACTGCGGTGCCCCTAAACTTGTACTGCTGCTCGACTGTTATCCACTCGCCCAGCACAAGCGTCGACTGCTTTGAGCCAGACGCACCGACGCTGTCCATGAGGTACTTGCCGGCGATGGTGCGGTAGTCCTCGTCATCCACGCTGCGGTCGATGGCTCCGCCGCGCCCGTACTCCAGGATGTAGGCCGACATCGAGGTGGTGTCATCATCCACAGGGGCCGCGCCTACGCCTGCGTACAGCGCCGCATCGGTCAGCGCCTGAACATCTGTTGAGCCCACGAGGTAGAGCTGCTTATCAATCGCCACTGGCCAGGGGCTCAGGATGTTCTTCACGGCGCCGACGTTAGGCACAGCGGCTGTAGAGGTGTTGGACTCGTATGTCCACAGCGACCACTGCTCACCCGAGAAGCAGAGCGACACGTTCTCGTCCGGCAGCGTCACCAGCACGGCCTCTAGAAGCTCACTGAACACAACGGACGCGCCCTTTGTCTTCAGCGTGATGACGCTGTTTCTCTGCGGCAGCGTGATGTTGATGGAGCCTGTCTCAGCCGTGGTGCTGGTGAAGAAGCTCGTGGCGGGGTCGGTGATGAAGTCCGTGAATAGCGGCGCGATGTCTGCCGAGATGGTCTGCACCTCGAGCCCACCGCCCGAGAGGTGTACACCTGTGCTGCTCAGCCAGACCGCTGCGCTGTCCTTCTTGGTCACGCACGACTGAGAGACGCACCCGATGCTGTCTGAGATTCGCACCGGCTCGAGACCGCCTGAGGCGATGGGGTCGTCCGAACGGGTGCTCGGTTGGTATGCGAAGGTCTCACTCTCAGTGAAGATGTAGATGCTCTGCCCCATCGGGACCATCGCGGTGATCTGCTTGTCTGTCGGCACGATGATGTAGTCGATGTCGATGAACGACGTGGGCCTATCCTTCTGAGAGAAGAAGACCTCCCGACCATTGCCTGCCACAACCAGCCTTCCGCCCCATGACGTGAGCGCCTGCGGCGATGGGATGCCTGACTCGGTGCGGTAGTTGTAGGCGGCTGTGAAGGCGCCTGGCGACGGCTTGACCCTCCAGATCATGGAGGACTCGGCGTAAGGCGGCGCCCACTTCTTAGGGTGAGCTCCAGAGACGAACCTGCGCCTGTTACCCCTGAACGTGCATGGCGTGTAGGCGTACAGGTCTGTGGCTGGAGAGCCGAAGTACACGGTATCTCTGACCTCTGTGAACGAGAACGTCTCCTCGCTCGTGGCCAGCACCCAGCTCTGGAAGTCGCGGTTGAAGTTCGTCTCGTACAGCCCGCGACGCACCTCCAGGTCCCGCTTATCGGTGCCACCCTCGGACGTGTGCCTGTACAGCGGCTCCTCCCACCACTCCCTGGTGGTCACGTCATAGATGTTGACCATGTAGATGTTGGCTATCTGGGCGCGGAAGGAGTCCACCTCGGAGGTGTACACCCTGGCCTTGAACAGGCTGATGATTTGGTCGTGGCCGAAGTCCGTATGGATAGCGTAGCTGCCGAGGTGCTTCTGGTAGCCCCACGGGGCAGACGCGCCACTTGCGGTGCCTGCCTCGCCGATATTGTGCGTCATGCGGCAGTCGAACTGCGTGAGCTGACCGAAGCCCTGACGCACCTCCCAGGCGCCATAACGGCGCAACATGTTCAGCGCGAAGCTCCCCTTGGAGGGGCGGTCGTACTTGATCCCGCCGGTCAGGATCTCGGCTTCGTCATACTTGACCGCCACCTACATCCACCTTACGTCAACGACGCTCTCCACAACCCCGCCTGAGCGGGCCTCCAGGTACGCGCGCAACTGCTCGATACGTCGACCGAGAAGCACGTTGAGTTGCTCGTTGGCGGCGGCATCTACGATGGCGTAGCGCAGGTAGGACACCAGCGCGATGATGTCGTGAAACCGCGTCAGGTCATCGATATACGTCGCGCCGAGACCGGCCCAGTTCACGCTCGGCTCAGGGATGTAGTCGATGCGGATGAACATCGTCATCGCCGCAGGGAAGAGCAGCTCAGTCCCGCGCAGCGTGTAGTTTGCCCTGTAGTCGTAGGTGCTCGTCGCAGAGACAGACGGCCTTAGTGTCTCAACAATGTTGTCAGGCAGCGCCAAGCTCTCGATCTGATAGATGTTCACCAACTGATACAGCCGGTTGGTCGCGGCCGACCCAAGGATGGGCGTGGCGCCTGCGGCGAGGTCGAGGAGCCGCGCGTCAGACAGAGAGTACGTCTGGCTCCGGGAGTAGATGTAGGGGTCCATCTCGGTGACGATCGCGCGGAAGTCGTCGTACCCGCTCTCGAGCCAGATGGACAGTTGAGCATCGTTGACGAACGTCTGATCAGGCTCGTCCATGTAGAGCCGGAACGCTGCGGCGACCTCGTTAACCAACATCAGACGCCCCCTTGAGTCATAGCGCCAGGCAGCCCCGGCAGGTTCTGCCCCTCAGTCGGGAATGGCACGTCGGCAAGCGGGTCCTGCATTGGAGCAGGCTCAGCCACCGGCATCATCTGCGGCGCCGTCTGCGCGGGCTGCGGAGGGGACTGGTGCGGCGAGACCGTTTGAATCTGAGAAGCCGCCTGGTACTCAGCCTCTGGCGCCCCGAACATCGTGATGTCCTTGATGATCTGAGCGATGTACTCCTGCGTCTCTGGCGCCAGGTCGTAGTAGGGCGGCGACTGCACGTACTCGCTGAACACCTTGGTGAACGCATTCAGGTCGTCAGTGGGCAAGATCTCGATGAACTCACCCATGATGACAGCCTGCAGCATGTCGCGCGCGTGGCTGATGGCGACGAACTCGTCGGTCTGGTGCTTGTTGAAGGTGCGGAAGTTGATGGAATCACGCGCTTCATCAGGCGTCATGAGGCCAAGTTGCACCATCTCGAGCACGCGGGACTCTCGGTGCGAGGCGTCGACCTTGAACAGCGTGTTGGCGTCGATGTAGACCTCTGGGTCATCGACGATATCTGTGTTGGAGATGGCCTTCCACGCAGGAGCGCCAGCGTTGTCGAGCATCTTGATGACCCTGCGCTCAGTGTAGTGCCGCTTCATGAGCAGCAGCGCAGTGAGCATCGTGTCCTCGATGGCGGAGATCATCTCATGCTGAGTGGACAGGAGCTGTGCAGAGTCCTGCTGTGTCAGCGTGCGCGCGTGAACGCCGGACTTCACCCCGGCCTCTCTGCGACCCAGCGTGATGCCGTGGGCACCCGAGACGTCACTCATCTCATCCCTCAACAGGGATGGCTCTCGAACCACATGAGCTGGGAGCTGTTGCGGTGAGGCCGGCGTCGGCGGACCACCGCCTGGGGTGTACCTGATGACTCCGCCTGGCTTGTTCATCAGGGTGCCCTTACGCACATCGGCTGTGCGGGGGACGAGCCATGGCGGGTTGCCCATGAGGCGAACGTTGGCGTGGATCTGCGTCCTGGTGCGGTTGTAGAGCTGCTGCAGGTCTGAGATCTGCACCATGGGGCCCTGCCCCCACAGGTCTCCCTGTATGACATGGTAGCGCACGAGGCGGAGCGGGAAGGTGTCGCGCACGTCCTCGCTGAACTCCGTCTCCAGGTAGAGGTCTCCGCTGATGATGGCGTGTCGACCGTCTCGCCAGTAGACCTCGAACACCTCGATGCGACCGTCAGGCGAGTAGTCCTGAAACGGGTACTTCTCCCGGTCACCACTAGAGGAGAGCCCCTCGATCTTGTCAGCCTTGTCTGGGTAGGTGTCCTTGAGCTCAGCCTTGGTGGAGAAGCTGCGGATGGCGCACCATCTGGCCTCAGACGGGTCGTGAACGCCTGGCTCGTAGAAGAGGTTGAACGGGCTGATGACGTTGCAGCGGACGCGCCCCATAACCTTCTTGCTGCCCACCACCTTGTCGGGCTTCGGGCCCTCCAGGTCCTCGTCACCAGGCATCGAGTTGGCAGCCGCTGTGACTTCGTACCCTGGCTCGTAGTAGGTGTGCAGCCCGCAGTTGCCGGTCTGCGCAAGCCAGCGCACCGCCTCCTGCCACTTGCGCGTCTGCTTCTCCGAGAGCCAGAAGTATCGAAGCGCCATCTCACTGGCCGTAGCCTTGGTGATGTCGTCGATGGTGTCGCTCGCCGGGATGACCACCGGGGTGGGGATGTCGAGGGTGAGCCTGGAGATGATGCTGCGCTCGATGTTCATCATCTGGTTGACAGTGACTCGCACCTCGCCTGGGTCACGGCGGATGTTGCTGTAGGAACTGCTTCGCCTGTCCCAGTACAGCCACTGGTCTCCTCGGAGCATGCGGATGGCGGCGGACCACTCTCTGTCCTGCCTGGTGCGCTCACTCTTGGAGCGGGACAGGCGGCTCTGCATGTCTGTCGGGAAGCGCGCCATCAGCTACGCCCGCCTCTGCCGAAGCAGTTGGATGAGTTCTTCATATCCGCTCGGGCGCGGCGCGGTGAAGGCTTGCGTTGCGGCGGGTATCGCTTGGCCAACGCCAGCGACTGTGCGCGCCGGGTCTCCAGCGGCTGCGCCCTCAATCGCCTGCCCGAGAGCACCGCCTGCCGCCATACCAGAGCTTGCCCCGGCCAGCCCCGCTCCGAGGCCGGCTGCGCCCCCAACCAGACCGAGACCACCCGTGAGTCCACCAGCGACGCCGACGCCCACTGGCAGCAATATCTTGGTCAGGAAGTCATCCCAACCGAAGCCCCCCTGGTCCTTCTGAGCTCGCATCTGAGCCACCCGCTGTCGTCTCGCGCTGATGTCATCCATCATTGAACTCCTGCCGGATCGACTCGAGTAGCCCTATTTCTTGCGCCTCATCCTGCCGCATCGACCGCTCTCTGTCGATGAGTAGCCACAGGAAGTAGCCCAGCTCAATGAGCACACAAGAGGCGATGAAGTAGAAGAGGTCTTGCATATAGAAAGGGGTGGAGCGCCAAGGGGATTCGGCGCTCCACCCCTGCACCTTGCTGGAGGGCTAGGTGGGCGTGATGCCGGTCAGGATGACCTGCGCGTTGGGCCGCTTGCAGCAGATGTTGTACCGGTGCTTCCAGAAGCCCTCGTAGGCGTCCTCGCCCGAGACGCGGAACAGCACGTTGCCGTCCTCGTCAGCGAACTGCCCGGTGGCCAACTCGGCGAGAATCCAGTCACTGCTGTGCAGAAGTCCGATGGTCGAGACCGGGAAGTGCCGGTCGTACTGGAACTTCACACCGCCGTAGGCCAGGTTCTGCTGGTTGTCCATGAGCTTGCCGCCAGAGCCGTCGACCGAGACGTTGGAGTAACCTCCGCTCGCGCCGGTCGCGCCGAGAACACCCGTCAGCTGCACCGTGTAGCGATGACGCATGAGAGCGTTCATCACCATCACGTCCGCGTCGACACCAGCGTCCTGCATGAGGATGTCCATCATGTACTGCAGGCGCTCGAGCGACAGGTCGGCACCAGCGTTGGTGCGGTCTCCGTTGCCCACGTCATGCGTGACGAGCGTGCTCTGGAGGATGGCCGCTGCACCGCCGGTTGCCGTCGTTCGGTCGTTACCGAAGTGCGTCTGGCTGGCGAGGTTCTCGAAGAGGCCGCGTGGCTGGTTGTTGATGATGTTCTGGCCACCGATGTTCGCCAGACCATTCCAGACCCGCGAGTCCTGCCCGAACTGAGCGCCCGCGCTGTCCTGCGGGAACGGCACACCGGCCGGTGCCGTGCTCTCCGCGATGACCAGCGCGATGGCGGCCTGCCCACCCACGCCAGCCAGACTCAGCGTGGCGGTCCCGCCGAGGTCGTCCTTACCGAACGAGAGGCCGATGGTGGGGTTGGTGCGGTCAGCGCTGAAGCTCGTCACGAAGATGTTGGGGTTCGTGACCGCCGCGCCACCGACCGTCATGGTCGGCAGGATCTCCGCATAGGTGTCCATGCGGTAGAGTCGAACCTTGACCCAGGTGGCGGAGTTAGCCAGCGCGACCGTAACGCCGGTACGGGTGCCGTCGAAGTAGCTGAAGTCGCCCTGGTACTGCCACGTCGTCTCGACCGAGATGTTTCCGGTCGCGGCGGTCTGCGCACCAGCGCCCGTGACGTTGGGGTCGACAATCCGCTGGTTGAGGAAGCCCTTGGTCGGACCACCGAAGATGTTGACGGCGTTCTCGTTGTTCGAGATGTCGCGCACGAGGCGGTCCATCTCCTCGTTCATCACACCCGCGAAGGCACCCACGCCGGACTTGGACGCCGTGTCCATGGCGAGACCGCTCACCTGGAAGCGACCGTAGGAACTGTGGCTGTTGACGCGGAGGTCGGCGTACTGCTGCTGACCGGCGGTCGGGAGCGCACCCGGGGCCTCGCCCTGGAAGCCAACGCCGCTGTTGCGGCCGATGTGGATGGGGATGACCATCTGCTTGCCGGACCAACCCGTCGACTTCTTCTGGAAGTACTCGCGCATCCAGACGCGGTTGTTGATCTGCTCGGCGACGGGGCCTTGATAGAACTCTTTGAGCATCGGGCCGAACGTGCCGACTCCGTTGATGCCTACTGTGGCTGGCATGGGAACTCTCCTCTAATCGTGAGAATGGTTAGTGCGACATTCGCTCCCTGATCGCTTCGGCAAAGGCGTTCGTCGCTTCCGATACCGTCCTCGGCCTCTGCTCGGTTTGACCAGGCGCGGCAGACGTAGCGCTCGGGCGACGGAACTTGGGGGCCTCTGCAGCCACCTTCTCCGCCTCCGCGAGCTTCGCCTTGAGCGTCTCGATCTCCGAGCTGGCCTCAGACAGGTACTGCTCTCTCATCGTGGCACGGTGCTGCTGGATGTACTCAGCGGCCTCGTTCACGTCGACAGAGCCGTTAGCGGCGACCGCCTGCCAAAGCTCCTCCACCTTGACGTCAGGATTCTTCTCTGCGGCGGCTTTGATCTCAGCGTCGAGCTGAGAGGCCACGAGTTGCTCCGTGCGCTGCTGCTGCCACTCCTTGACCGACTGCATCTCCTGGCGGATCTGCTTGAACGCCTGAGCCGACGGGTCCTCGTGATCTCCGAAGATCTCGTTGAGCCACTCGTCGTCCTTGCTTGGCGCCTTCTCGGTCTCGGCTTGCGGCTGCTTGGCCTGAGCCAGCGTGAGTTGCTCCAGGTCGCGGATGCGCTGCATCGCTTGCTGAAGGTCGTCCTCGCGCGCGCGGAACTTATCGTTAACCTCTTTAAACCTGCCGTAGGGAATGTGCTCGGGAGTCTTGGGAGCATCCGGCTCCGAGCTATCCGCCTGCGTCTCCACCTCTTCTTTAACGTCTGCGGCGTCTGCAGACGAACCATCCTCCTCTTGATTAGAGTCCGGGGAGTCGTCGGACTGCTGGGGCTCCTCCGCTTGAGTAGAGACCTCGGGCTGCTCTTCGCCAGAGGCTACTGCCTCGAACTTGGCAACCATCTCGTCGTATCTCTCTTCGCTTAGAATCCCCATATCGCACCCTTACGCTTAACGCCCGTCGGCTAATGAGACCCCTCTATGGTGAGAGGGTGTGACTTATTGACGTCTGAACCGTACCAGTCATCCCAGTCATCTGAATAGTTTCTGCCCGTCCTGTGCTCGAACTGCAAGCTCTCGCGTATATTCTCGGGCTTCTCGTTCATGCGGTCTTCACGCACCATCGCAGCCTGGCTGGAGCCGTAAACCGCCAGCGCCGTGGCGATAACCATGTCATCGTGGTGCCCGCTCTGAGCCTCCGGCTTGCCGTTCCTTGAATAGACGAAGTGGTTGGCTTCACACTGGAATCTACGATCGCGACCGTCGAACTGCCCGTCGTAGAGCAACTCGTAGAGCTTGCTCAGCATGAGCGGCCTCGAGGCGCGGTCTGTCCAGAAGCCGTACTTCTTGGTCCAGGTGTTCTCCCCGTCCTTCTGGTCGAGCTTGTGATAGATGTACGGGTAGTTCCGAAGCCTGAGCTCTTCGATGATGGTCAGCCCGTAGCTGTTGGCCTCGGGCACCACCAGCGCCTTCCACTTGTGCGCCTCGGCCAGCACGCGCTTACCAAACGCGCGGGGCATGAGGCGGTCGTAGAACGTCGCTACTGTGCTCACTTTCTTCGGGTCGGTTACGTCGATGACGCAAAATGCCGAGTAGTCCCCCTTCTCCGCGCCAGACGCAGTGTCCACGCCCATCACGTATGTGTGCCACTTTTGTGGTTTGGCGTGTTCGATGTAGCCCGGCTCAGCGTCGCCGCCGGGGAATGCGCAGTGGAAGAAGCGCCCACCGGTAGACACGAAGCTCTGCTCCGCGATGATGGGGTACTCCTGGTGCAGGATGCGCAGCTTGCTGTTGCACTTGAGCCGGTAGGTGTCGACGAACCAGTTGGTCTGCTCGGGCGTTAGCTCGAACTCCTCAACCATCTCTTCGATCTCAGGGGGGATGCTGCGCGGCTCCTTCTTCGACGTGCAGTCCGGGTCCTCTGTCCATGGGTAGAAGACCCGGTGGTACTCCAGGTCGTCGTCGTTCCACATCGAGTACGCGAAGTTCATGCCGTTCGCGGTGGTCTCGAGCACCACCTCCGGGTCGGCACCGAGCGACGTAAAGAGCGCGGCCATCGTGTCGTCAGGGTTCTCGTACCGGCTGAACTCACTACAGTGCAGCGCCACTGGCGTACCACCACGCGCGCCTTCGCTGTTCGCTGTGCCGATGATGATGCGTGAGTCGTGGATGAAGTGCAGCTTGTGGACCGTCTGGTGCTTGAGCGGCACTCGCATGAACTTCGGCAGGTTCTCGTAGAAGCGGTGGTAGATGGGCGCGATGTTCTCGAGCACCGCCTTCTCAGTGTGCGCGATGACCGCGACCTCGAACCCTGGCCGGAAGAGCGCCTTCCAGAAGAACTTGGCAGCGACGAACGTAGAGATGCCCACCTTCCGGCTCTTGAGCACGTAGGTGAACGGCTGGTTGTCCATCACGTCTGCGAAGTCGGCCTGGATGGGGGTCGGCACCAGGGGCACGAGCTTCTTACTCTTGTTGAGTATCTTCAGGTACTTCTGGCAGAAGTAAGCGAAGTCCCACGAGCAGCGCTGGAGCTCTTTGAGCTGCGCTTGCTTCAATGCAGCGACTTGATGCGCTTATTGGCCTCGGTGGCTTCCGACATCAGCGAGCGCCAGCCCTCTCCGTTGAGGTCTTCGCCCTTGGTCTCCGTCAGCAGGCGGAGCTTCTGCTCCAGCATGCGGAGCTTGATCTCTTCCTGGTCGAGCTTGTTGTAGTCGAGCTTGCGGAGCACCTCGATGTCGGGCTCGTGCCGCTCCTTGAGACGGAAGCGCCTGGCGAGAAGCCACTGTGCGCTCTTCACGTTGACCTGCGCATCGGCGATGACGATGGCCTCCAGGTTCACCTGCGCCTTACCCTCGGCCGAGAGAACGCTCTTGAGGATGTCGTGACACCGACCCCTCGAGGCCTTGCCCTCCCTGAGCACCGACAGGAAGTTCCACGGCTTGATGCCGACCGCTTTGGCGGTGGCTGTGCGTGTGTGCCCGACGCTGAGCATGGCGAGGATGGTGTCGAGATGCGGCAGCACGATATTGATGCATCTCTTCAGGGACGGGGTCACGCCATCAGTGGAGGTCTTCGACATTGTTCTTGTATTTCCCCACCGTCCTCTTGATGACCGAGGTCGGTGTGTTCGGGTGGGTCACGAGGTTTAGCGCCTGCAAGAACCTGGTTGTGTCTCTGGCAAGACGCTCCATCTTCTCATTCACTCTACCATGAGTGGCCAGTCCCTTCTCCCAGGTGCGCGACAGGGTGTTGTCTTGGACCATGCCAAGGTAGGCCAACAGCAACGGCTTGACAGCCTTGTCGCGCTTGGTAAGCCGGCGCCTCTTCATCATCAGGAGCGCCTCCTTGGTGTCGCGGATAGCTGTGATCTGCAGCCCCACTGCGCGCTCCACTTCGGTGAGAGACGGGTCCTTGCTGACGCACACCTCGACCGCGCCCATGAGAGAGTCCATGAGCCAGACGAAGGCAGAGCCAGGCGCCGTGTCGTACCGGAGCTCTTTTAGATTTTGCATCTGAGCGACAACTCGATGCTCTGCATCAGGCGGTGGATGCCGTGACGCTGGGTCGACTGCAGAGCAGCCCAGGCGAGGCAGGCGGCGATGACGCGATCAGGGTCACACTTGCGCTTCTCGCAGGCGCGCTCGAGGAAGTAGGCCGCCTGCTTCTGCGACTTCTCCGGGAGCCATGAGAGGTCGATGGAACTGGTGCTCTTCTCGGGCTCGGCCTTCTTCTCAGCCTTCGGCTTGCTCTTGGGCTTGCTCTTCGTCGCCATCTCTGTCCTCCGTGGTTGGCTCATACGGTAAGACCCAGTCGGCGGGTCCGCAAGATGCCAGCATTTCAAAGAAGGTATCAGCAGCCATGTCGATTCGCCAGTCTGAGCGATCGTCACGCCAGAACACGAGGGCACGGCGACCATCCGTGTCACCCTTGGCCTGCTCGATGGCACGGCGTATGGGGCATCTGGCGCCACGCTTCACCTCAATCCAGAACTGCGTGTCCTCGACGTCCGCCTCGCGCGCGCCCCTGGACTGACTGTCACCGCGTCTGGCCTGGTAGCCGCGATCGGTGAAGAGGTGTGCCACCTCCCTCTCACCGCGCTTGCCCTTCTGCCGGCTGTGCCGACCGCCCACTACGGGGTGAGGTTGCTTGAGATGGTGGCAACGCCAGCGTTCATGTTATCGGGCACGCGCCCGATGCGCTCCCAGATGACGGCGATGGGGATCGCCTGGCCGTTGTTCCGGTTGCGGATGAATATTGCGTGGCCCGCGCAGGTGTACTCGATGTTAGGCGGGAGGGGCATCGATCCAGAAACCGCAGTGATGGTGGCCAGGGTGCCGGCGATTTCAGCACCGTGTGTGGCATGGCCGTTGACGATGCGGAACCGCGTGGTTCCAAGCGGGAAGGTGATGCTGTAGGTAGACGCCGCGCCAGGGGCGCCAGGATCCGCCAGAACGTGCGCGGCTGTATCCCAGTAGATAGGTTGATGCGAACTGCTCATGGGTGCTCCTTGGCATGAGGGCCGAGTTCATCGGAGCATAGGGCAAAGACGTCGGTCGCGCTAGAAGTGGTCATACACCACAGATTCCTGCGCACTCCTGATCCCACGTATCCCACAGCGACTGCTGCCCCTTGTCGAAGTCGACCTCGTTGATAGGTGTGCGCGTGCTGTGTAGGTATGGCTTTGTGTTAAGCCCAGCTATTGAGCCGTGCTCATCACAAGCCGCATGCAGTTGGCGCTCGAACTCGAACACCTTCGCGCGCTCACCTGGCACGGCGAGCACCTTCTTCCACTCAGCAGTGTCGTGGAATGGGCAGTACACGCAAGCGCTCCTCGGTGCGCTCATGCCCAGGGAGTCCAGGTAGTCAAGACACCTCCGCCTGGACCAGCCCATCTTCACCAGCGGGTACTCGAATGTGCGCCACCTGTCCTGCGGTATCTTCATCCTCTGCGCTTCGTCGGAGCTGATGCCGTACCACTGGGCGACGTATGGCTCTCCCTTGTACCCTCGTGGCACCTCAAAGTGAGCCTTGGCGGCGGAGTCTAACGGCTTGATCTTGAAGTCCCTGGTACAGCCCCTGCGCACAGGCATCGTGTCGCCGTCGCGCGTGCTGACGTACATGGGCGGCATGCTGATACCGCGCTCCCCACGCTTCGCCTTGCTGAGAACGTGCTCGCTGAGCACCCCTGCGCTCACCGTCTTGTAGACCATCCCGGCGTCCAGTATGCGCTGACGCATCACCACCACATGGTCATATACGGCCTGAGGCTCGTCACCAGTGTCTGAAAAGAGCCACAGCTCGGGCTGAACGTCGCCCATGGCGCGCACCAGATCTGGATGCCTGTGGATGACCAGCATCGCCAAGGCCGTCGACTGCACACCCCCGCCGAACGACACGTAGTGCTTCATGCCCCCTGCCCCTTGATAGCGCCCGTACCGCTGCACACCGGGCACCGCCTCGACAGCTGCAGCATCTGGTTCATGTCACCACCCAGAGCGCGCCACAGGCTGTCGATGGCCTCGATGCTCTTCTGGATCACAGGCACGTAGTGCCCCTTCTCGAGCCTGCACAGCGATGACAGGCTGAGACCGGTCTTGTCCTCGAGCTCTCGCAGGGTGAACCCACGTTCAGTGCGCAACTGGAGGATGTAACCCCCCAAGGTCAGCGCACCTGAGCGTCTCTCTCTATCCTTCAATGATGGCACTACTACCAACTCCTTCCCACCAGGCCAGAACGTGTTCACCGAGGTGACCGAGCGCCTGTTCGGGGGTATGCACCGAGGTGAAGACGGTTGGGCGACCGTTTTGCAGCCTTTTCCGAAGCATGTCGCACAATGTCTGCGCAGCATGGGCGCTGAGGCGCTCTACACCGAGGATTCGGCCCTGCGGAGTCGTCCTGACCAGCGGGAAGACGTCATCGAAGACCAACAGCTCGGTCTGCATGGCCTTATCGATGAGTTTCCACTGTTTGGCGCCGTCATCGAGGTAGCAGCGCTTGCAGGCGGTTACAAAGTCCTCGTATTCCAGCCACATAAGGCTTTTGGAGCGCTCGCCCATGACCATCTTGATGACTGCACGGGCCGCAGCGGTGGACTTGCCGCTCTTTCGGGGCCCTGAGAGCCAGAGCGAGTCCTCCGGGTTGCCGTTGAGCCACTCATAGAGCGCCTGGTCGGCGGCTTCACGACCCTCTCGGCGCTCGTAGTCGGCTGCGGACTCCTTCATGCGCCTGGGGACGTAGCAGAGGCGGCTCTCTCGGAGCGACTTCTCCTCCCTGGCCCTGCAGGTGGGGCACTGACTGGGCGGTGGATACCACCCGGTGGTGCCTCGAGCCTCCGGTTGCACCCATTCAGAGCAGTCGTCGGTGCAGCAGGGGGTTTGATAGGGGCGACGACACGCTGGACAGAGGGAGGATGCCTCGATCGGGTGTCCACAAGGGCACTCATCACCTCCTAGCTCGAGACCGTGAAGCGTCGACAAGGTTGCAGCAGGTGTACACAAGTGGGCCACCGACACAGGCACTGGCCAGCGTGACGCGCCAACCTCCACAGTATCACTACCGCCGGCCGCTCGTTCAAAGATCTGGCGCATGTTCATTCTGCACCAAAGAGCTTATCCAGTTCGGCTGACATGTCCTCGGCAGCGCCAAAGAGCTTATCCAGCTCCACCGTCAGCGACTGGAGTTCATCGACGGCGTGGCCCAGCTGTGCGTACGCATCTGCAAGCGCAGACCTGAAGTCCACATCGTCGCCGCCAGCGGCGTCTGTAAGCAGATCGCCCGCATCTGTCCATGCACACACGACGGCGCCCATGGCGGGCATGACCAGGGTCTGCCCCGGCGACCTGGGCGTAGCGTCTTTAACAATGGCTAGCTTACTCATCTCTATCCTCCCCGAAAAGTTCTAGTTGGTGGTCTGGGATGCCAAGCATCCTGCGGTGCTCCTTCTGCTGCTCTACTGTGGGCTTACCCTTGGGCACCCACTCTATCTCTGTGCTATCACTAGGTTCAGGCAACCAGATGGCCCAGCAATGCGACGAGGTATCCGAGTGTCCGTCCGCAGTAAACGAAAGCCGCCCCTCGATCCAGAGGAGCACGTCGGGACTGTAGACTCGACCTCGGTCTCCCTCACCCCACCAGGTGACCCGGGTGAGCACGGCTCCGAGACTATGGTAGTACCGGCAATGCTCTTGGATGCGGTGAACGAACCGGATGAGCTCACGCCCGTAGGGTGGGTTAGCGATGACGTGGCTATGTGGTGGCCAGAGCCTCGAGAGGCTGTCATTGATGCTCACCGACTTTACGCCCGGAACTTCAGCGAGAGCTTCTCGGAAGCGTGGGTCAATGTCGTAGCCATGCCAGTGTGCGCCCATGGGAGCGAGCCACAGTGGGAGCGCCCCCATGCCTGCCGCTGGGTCGACGACATCGCCCAAGGAGTCTACCCCCCGCCTGTAGAACCAATGCAGCAAGGGGAGGACAGCCTCGGGGGGAGTCGGGTAGTATTGATTAACGCCGCCGATCACGAGGAGGACTCCTGATGGCTGAACAGGTCAGGTTGCTCGCAGACCCAGCGCAGATGACGCCTGAGGACAGGGTGCGCTACTTCCTGGGTCTGCCCCAGGGGTACCCGGTCAACCCTGAGCACTGGCACAAGATCCAGTCCAGGCTTGCGGCCCGGTGGGTTGGGCGTGACCCCTCCCAAAGGGGCGAGCAGGTACGAAGACTTCGCGATGCGCCAATGCCGCAACTGAAAAAAGAGCTCCGTGACTTCGGCTTGGTGAAGCCAAGCGAGCTGACCTACCCGGGCGAGGTGCCAGTAAGAGGACACAGCGAAGGTGGACAGGGTGCGTACCTCACCCCGTTCGAGATGCTCCTCCTCAAGGACACACTGGGCGACGAACTCCCAGGTGCAAGACAGGAGGGCGAGAGCCTTCAGCAAGCCAGGCAACGACTCGCTCGAGCACAGGTGAAGGGACAGTAGATGGCCAGCAGCAAGCAACGACAGAAAGCCGCCAGGAACTGGATAGGCAAAGCCATCAAGAAGCCTGGGCAGCTGCACAGAGACCTCGGAGTGCCGAAGGGGGAGAAGATCCCCGCCTCCAAACTCAAGGCCGCTGCCAAGAAACCCGGCAAGGCCGGGCAAAGAGCCAGGCTCGCTGAGACCCTCAAAGGCTTCAAGAAGGGCTGAAACGTGCAGCTCGCACCCACCAGAGACCCAAGTAAGAGTGAACTCGAGTGGTTCCGACTCAACCCGCACGTCGGAGGGTACGCCTCCTTCGAGGACGGGCACGTAGTCGTCAACCCGTTCAACACTCTCACACCAGAAGAGAACGAAGCTCTCATCGAACTCGAAAGCTCCCGTCTCTTCATGCACCAACAGCCATCGGCCAGACCCACCAGGGAGAGCTTCCCGCTCACAGAGCAGCAGCGGCAGACCTTCGGTCCCGGCGGTCGTCTGCAGTACAGGGCCCACCCAGCGCCCGCAGATCCCGAGCAGAGCATACGCGAGACGATTGCCTCGAGGATCCTCGTGGGAGACCCAAGCGCTGGCAACATCACACCCGAGCAAACCAGCTTCCTTGAAGAACTCAGGGCCAGGATGATGCGCTAGCCTCACTGCGGCTTCCGCCAGGAGCTGAGCTTCGTGCCGTACATCCGGCTCGCCACTAACTCCATCTGGCGACGGTTAGAACCCCTGGCGAAGCACGTGCCCAACTCCCAGTTCTTCACCGTGTTGACGCTCACACGCAACACAGAAGCAAGGCCAGAACGGCCAGCAGGGAACACCAGACGCAGCGAGACCACCTGGGAACACCAGTGCTCGTAGTCGTAACCAGCGCTCTTGGCGTTAGCCATGGCCTTCACACGGGCCGCTGAACTAGCCTCGCTCAAAGGCTTGCCCGTCGCGTAACTCAACGCACGCGCAACCTTCACCGGATGCCCAGGGCCTCGCCCATGCACATACACCAGGTTCTTGTAACGACTGAGGTTGAACGAACGGATGAACGACCCCCGAGTCGGACACGGAGTATCCGTCGAACGACACCAACCCTCAAAGCTCGCATACAACTCCGAGCTCTCCTTCGTCACCGTATGGAGGGAACTCTCCCATGCCATTAACTGGCAACAAGCCTGTACCCACAAGTCGATGTCGCTTAGGTCCAGCATCTTGCTGAAACGCTCAGCAGTCAGTGGAGCGCCAGGCTCGGGCACGCTCACCTCGGCCTCAGGGCCAGAGCAGTTCGGCTTCCCAAGCAACGCACCCACAGGCGACGAACATGCCGACAACGCCGTAGCTACATCCAACGCTGCATCACCCAAACTCTTCACGGCGTCATGCAACGCCTGCATCTCAGGACTCATCTCTATCCTCCATGTCAGTGGTCTGAAACACCTGTACCACAGCACTGAAACAGATGTCCACCTATATAGAGAGAGAGATGCCCAAGATTGACCGTTTTCTGCTTACATGCTACCCTTGCGTCGGCAACGCCGCCTAGGAAGCTAGCTTCCAACGGGTGGCTGCTAGCAAGGGAGAGGTTTTCGGAGCGTAACGTGCCGTTATTCTTCAGCTTCTCTCTTTCTCTATGGGCACAAACTCAAAATCTGCGAGCGATCGGAGGTGTGTGTTTGGTGTATCCCGACGGGGGGGACGGGGCGACGGCCGGGGGCGGCTGGCCAGGTGGGGGGAGCTCTTTTCACGCGCGCGCTAATGATGATAGGCGCGCACCAAAGAGTACGGGCGTCATTCAGCTCCCGCGCGGGCCGGCGCTCGAGTTCCTTATGCCTACCTGGCCAACTCCAGCAATGACCGCAGGCTGTCCAGCCTTCGAAGGGCTGGGGGGCGGGGCAGCACCTCAGCCTCGCCATGCGTCGTGCTTCCTGCTGCTACCCCACGCGCAACGCTGCAGCCTGGCACCACCTCGGTCGTTCTGATGACAGTACGTCCTAGCCTCTTGTAGCGCCCTACCCTGACCGCGTCTCGCTTCCGCAGGGTGATGAGCGCTCGTGAAACGGAGTCACGCTGCAGACCACAGAGTCGGGAGATCTCCGCGATGGTCACAGCCACTGCAACCGTTGCACTGCACCCTTGCTCTCGCAGTGTTGCCAGCACGATCGCAGCGCTCGACCCGTACCGCTTCACGTCAGCTGGCAGAACGTCCATGAACGCTAGACTGACCCCTGATCACGATCGGGTCAACGGTGCTGCCTGTTTCGCTGTGATGGTACGTCAGGCTAAACGCTGCACTGCGCTCGAGTGCTCGAGCCAAACGTTGTACTAGTCGGCACCTGGTCCGCAGTACCTCATTCTCTCTGTCTGGTGTGCACCGTGTATTGACGGCGTGTTGATGTTCAGGCACCCTGAGGAAGCAACCGCAACGCGGTAGCCTCCGACCCGGGGACATGGGTTGGGGAAGTTCCATCCAACGGGAGACAGACCATGAAGCCCACGTACGAAGCGGTAGCAGCTGAGATAGCAGAGACGACGGCGTCACAGCCGAACCACAGGGTGAGCGACCCCGTCCTCGCAAGGGCAGTTGCCAGCTTCCCCACCACCTATGGCTTGAAAGCGTTCAGCGGGACGTTCCGAGCATCCCCCGGACGGTCCTTTATCGATTGGGTCGAAGTTGGTGACGACGGATACCGCATGACGGTCTTCATTGTCACCGAGAAGCTTGTCGACGGCGAGTGGTTCACGTTCAGCCGCGAGACCTACGCCGGGACCGTCTCGCAAGTCGTCACCACTGCGCCCGCTGAACGCCCCGAGGACCACATGTTCGACACCATCATCACAATCAGCAACTGCAACGGGTGCGGTAAACCCACCGCCCACGTGACCCACAGCGAGACGTACCACGCACGTCTGGCACGTCTCGCCAACCTCTATGCCAGCGCTCTGATCGAGCGCTACGATGACCCCACGTTCACCGTGCCTGTGCTCAGCGGTAGCAGCAATGCCGATGACTACCTCGCATGGTTGCAGGTCATCGATGTCGGCTACGAGCCCCACGTCGATTACATGGGCATGTGCGAGGTTGACCTGATGACTGACATCGAAGACATTTTGGAGGGTTGCTAGCATGACGACCCAACACTGTCCTAACTGCACCGACACCGATGTGCGCGTTGACCATGCGTTTCACCCTGCCGACGAAGCGGTCTACTGCGAGCGCTGCGAATGGGAGGGATGCGTCTCCGATCTCGTGACCGCCCCCGACACTCTGACGCCCTGCGGACTGAACGCGGATTGGAGTGTCAGCGCCTGGCGCATCAACGTCCCCTTGGTCTCCGGTCCGGCGCCCATGTGCGACGGTGGGACCTACCTGTTGGACAACGAGGACGGCACCTTTTCTATCGTCCGCCGGTGGCTGAATGAAGCGGACTACATCCACGAGTATGAAGTGGAAGGCATGGTCCCGCATCCTGATCGCTACCAAGTAGCAGACCACGGCGCTGAGTACAACGTCAACGACACCATCCTCACGATCGCCACGTTCGCCACCTTCGCCGATGCCATCAACGGCGCCGTCGCCATGACAAAGGAGGACTAGACCATGGGAAGCAAGACCATCAAGCACTACTCGGACGCCAAACACGCGAACGCTTCCAAGCGGTGGCACCGCCAATGGCGCGGTGCTGTGAACGCCTGGCGCCGTTTCAACCGGAGCGACCGACACGAGACACGGCGCACCCTGCGCACCATCTAGATGACTATCAGCGGCAGCGCGTCACCCTGTGGCGCCCTGCAGCGGACAGCCGTCCGAGACCACAACCCACGACACACCAGAGGACATCATGTACGCAACCCCACAAATCTACGTCGCCAGCCTCGAAGCTTACAACGCTGGCCGCGCAATCGGTCAATGGGTCGACGCCACGTGCGAGGACTCCATCAACGACGCGATCGCCAACCTCCCCGGGGAGGAGTGGGCAATCCACGACTTCGAGGACATGCCCAACCTGGGCGAGAGCCCTCCGATCGCTCTGATCGTCGCAGTCGCCAAGGGCATCGACGAGCATGGCGACGCCTTCAAGCACTGGATCGATCTCGGCATGCATGCGCATGTGATCGGCTGTCTTGAGGTCGACATCATGACCGCATTCGAGGACAGCTTTCAAGGCACCTACGAGAGTGCGGAGAAGTTCGGCGAACAGCTGGTCGACGACATGGGGGACCTTCCCAGTCATTACGACTACTACCTCGACTTCGAAGCGTACGGACGTGCCGCCTTGATGGACCACACCGTCGCGAGCGACTCCGACGGCACGATTTACGTCTACGCGTAGCAGACCACAACCACAGACCACGACACGGCGCAGGGATGCGCCAAGGGGATAGAACATGACCTTCAACGTCATCATTACCGTTCACTCGGAAACGACCGACAGCAACGGCACGACGTGGCACGGAGCAAGCCACTTGCCCACGATTCAAGTGCACGGCTCCTGCGAAGGGCAGGTGCTGTCGACTGTGCACCAGCTGATCTCCCACATGCCAGAGGGCACCACGTTTTACATGGTCGCCACCTAGACCACTGACAGACCACGACACGGCGCAGGGATGCGCCAAGGGGATAGAACATGAACACGGAGCGAACCATTCGCGCGCTGGCTGCGTCGCGAGCCACCAAAACGCAGGCGGAGCTTGCCATCATGTGGCAACGCAATCCGCAGATGGCGGTAGCCTGGCAAGCCGCCATGCTGGCCACCGGCAAGCGCTCACTTCTGAGTGTGAACCAGGCCAAGTTGGAGAAGTCGGGAGAGACGATCGGAGTCTTGACCGTCGGTCTCACCATGTCCCCAGCTGACGAGGCGGCCGCATTCATCGAGGCGTACAACGCATGCGCTGGCAGCACTGCAGCATGCCGCGCCGTCTGCGTTGGCAATGCCACGGGGCAGGCTGCTATCTCGGCTGCGATGCCCTTCGACGGTCACCGGCTGGCGCGTATCGGGCGCGCTGTGCTGCATCACTACTGCCGCGACCTGTTCGATGCTCGAGAGCGTCTCGAGCTTGCCGCAGCACGTCGCAAGGCTGACAGGCTGGGCTACGGTCTCGCGTACCGCCCCGACGTCGCTACTGACCACCAGGACGGGCGAGACGTCGACGTTGACATGGTGTATGGCTACACCGCGGTATCGTCTGCGATGCGTCGTGACGATGGCACCTTGCGCGCCTTCTCTCGCAAGGACACTGCCCGATCGGACGGTCTGGCGCGTGCCTGGCTGGCGAAGGGTTACCCTGTCGCTGTGGTCTTCGCAGTGCCCAAAGGGCAGCCGCTCCCTGCGACGTGGGGCATGGCTCCGGTCATTGACGGCGACTTGCACGACGTCTGGCCTATGCAAGACCATCCCACGACAGACGCCCCTATCAGCGACAGCTACGGTCAACACGGTGTCGTGGTCGGGCTGCGCGCCAAGTACGCCACGATCGCGCAGCGTGAGACGCTCATCTCGTCGGGCTTTGCGGTGTCGTCATGATGGCCATGCTCACAGCTATCGCAGCGGGAGACCGCTACCTTTCCGCCCTTCTGGGCGTCACGCCCGAGCGTGCCTTGTACATGCTCAAACGACTGGAGGCCTAGACCATGACACGCGAACAGGCATTGCGCATCCGCATCGGCGACACCATCACAACGTCAACCACCCACAGCCTCGACCAGTTCAGGGGCGCAACCTTCGTGGTCGTGGGCCTCGAACCGATCTCGGTCCAGCGCCCGCTAGTGGGTGCGCTCACGACAAACAAGGCCATAGAGAGCCACCTGGCCAGCCTTCCGCCCGCATTTATTGAAGCGGACGAGTGGGGATATACCGACGTTCTGATGAGGGTCTGCGTGGAGTCGCGCGGGACATGGGGCGCCGTTGCGCACCTGATGCCTTCTGACATCTCGGCGGTCAAGAGCATGGCGGCGTCATGAAACGCTTCATCGGAAACGCGATCTACCTTTGG
>Ga0098055_1000386_pt1 | contig 27235 bp, 30 predicted proteins | sample 17_taG_FD_75107 | JGI IMG/M metagenome (GOLD analysis project Ga0098055, IMG submission 75107) | Marine viral communities from the Subarctic Pacific Ocean - 17_ETSP_OMZ_AT15314 metaG | ecosystem: Environmental > Aquatic > Marine > Oceanic | place: Pacific Ocean | collected 2015-01-18 | reverse complement strand
TGATTTACGTACTACAAAGTTCTTTCTTGTAATAGGTGGGAAGATTAAAGACTTTTCTTCGTTTGACATGTTAGTTAATGCTTTGGTAATTAATTCTTGATTTGACATAATTTTATTTATTTAATTGTTATTATTTATTTTCATTTATATTATCGAATACTTATCGTACTTCGTTTGCAAAAAATTCTATTTGTTTATAAAAATTCCATCGAGTGCAAGTTGACACTCCTCCAACGTATCGCGTAGACTGTCGGTCGTTACGTTACCGTTTAGATACTGATTTAATTCGTCGATCGTAGATAGTATTTCGATTCGTGTTCGGTTATTTAATTGCATAGTTATTATATTTATTATTCGTATATATTATCGTAAACCGATCGTACTACGTTTGCAAAAAGGTGAAACGTTATACACAAAATTCGGAAATTAGTTACGATAGTCGTCTGAGTTATCGGTGGCAAAACGTACGAAACGTCACCAGATCCGCAAAAACAGCACGGGGGCTGGTAAAAAAAAAGTAAATTCCCGTTCGGGGGCCGAAAATTGTATAGCGTAGCGTAACCCTTTAGTTCCACATAACTAACAAAAAATTTTTTAATATTTTTTTCACAATGCGACATTAGGTAGTTATATATAATAGTAGTAGGCTATTGTCGCATTTTATATAATTGGGGTCTATGTTAGTATTATATAATTGTGCGTAATCATACATGGTATGAGACAACAACTTTCCCCATCTGCTAGAAGAGCTAAAGCTGCTAGAGATAAAGCTTATGCAATGACCCCTGAACGGAAGGCTAAAAAAGCGCATGCTCAGAGAGTCCGTAGTGCGGCTAAAAAGAAAGGTCAAAACCTAGACGGTCAAGATTACGATCACAAAAGACAGAAGTTCGTTTCTATTAAATCAAACAGAGGAAACGAAGGCTTAGGTACTCAGCAAGAATCAGGACAAACTTACAACACAAAATAACATGGCAAGAATTACCACATACGCATTAGATTCTAATATATCTTTAAATGATAAATTAGTGGGCACTGATGCTGACGACAATAGCATAACTAAGAATTATTCAATAGATGCTCTCGGCGATGGTTTAATATCACTTAAGAGTATTATAACTGGAACTGGCACATTAAACACAATACCTATGTTTACCCCAGACGGGCAAATTATAGGTGATTCCACTATAACCCAGGACGTAGGCGGCAATATTACAGTTGGAGTCAATTTAACTGTAATAGATGATTTAACTGTGCAAGGTGATATTGATGTTGATAACAGCATAACTGTTGGCGGTGGTGGGAGTGTGTTTAATGGCACCGTAGCTTTTAATGATAATATTACAATTTATGGAGACACCACGTTTGAGGGTGAGGCAAATTTTCAAAATATTGTAAGAGATGAGCAAAGCTCGCCTGGAACCCCCGGCCAAGTATTAAGTACAACCGGAAGCGCAGCGCGATGGATTGATAATTTTGTATTAACATCTCCTGGTGGAACTGACTATAGAATTGTGGTAGACGACGCTGGTGTTTTATCAACCGTGGAGGTATAATAAATAGCGCATGGCTAGAATAAGCACATATGGCATTGATGCTAAACCTGAATTAAACGACAAGGTAATTGGCACAGATACCGCTCCTGGAGCAGATTTAAGAACAAAAAACTATTCTTTAGGAGAGGTAATAGACTTATTTAATCAGTCAAACGCTTTAGGTGTAGCCGACCAAGCTATATTCCTATATCAAAGTGATATTTCGCAAGGTAGAGATGCAGGAACAATTAGTTTTGTGGCAGGAGGCGGCGTTGGAACTCAGTTTAGTGATATAACACAGGTATTAATAAGTAAGACGGCTCCAGGTAATAAATCGGTTGCTCAATATTTACCTTTATTTATAGGTAAGGATATAATACTAGCCGAAGCAGGGAATATTAATAGCTTTGGGACGTATAAAGTAACATCGATAACAACGGATGTTGCGGAACCTAGCTTCTTTTTAGTAACATTAGAAAATTATGTTTCAAATGGGGCAATATCGCTTAATGGTTACTATATATTTAGTGAATTTGTTGATTCTAATTCTGCAGGAGATAAAAACTACGTGCATCCACAGCCCGTGGCATCTGCTACGTGGACGGTTCAACACAACTTAAACAAATTTCCTTCAGTAACCCCCGTTAATATAAATAACATACAAATATATGGTGAGGTTGTATTCAATGACTTAAATAATTTAACAATAAATTTTTCAGCAGCCTTTTCAGGTCAAGCTTTCATAAACTAACAAAAACAAACTAATGGCAATTAATTTTTTAAACAACGTTGATTACAACCAAAATCAGCTACTTCATCCAAGGATAGAAAATCAAGCAAGTGATAATCTTGCTGGAACACCTGTAGAGGGTCAGTTATATTATAACACAACAAGCAACGTGCTTAAAGTAGGTAAAGAAGTAACACCTGCTACAAACCCTCCATCTTACCAATGGGCTGAAGTATCGAGCTCTTACGCATTCACTTTAAGTGATAGCGCAAATCCCGCTATAACCGGTTCGATAGCATCAGGTGACACTGTTAAAATAGCTGCAACTGCAGATTTAACATCTAATTTAACAGGCCAAGCAACTACAACTAAAACCCTTACTGTAGGTTTAAAAGTAGATGGCGGTGTTGGTGTATCTAATAATTATGTGGTTAATCAAGGTTCGGCTACAGCTGCAGCGGATGATACAATACCTTTTAACGACTTCACAGATAACGCAAATCCCGCATTAACAACTGATATAGTTAAGAAAACAACTTTTGGAGATATACCAGTAGAGGCTTTAACGTTAGTAAAAACCTACATTGATGATTCTGTAGCTGGCGGACTAATTTATCAAGGAGGCTTTGATGGTGCAACTGGTAAAGTGGCTGGCACAAGTGATTACTTAGACAGTAGAGGAACTCAAATAGCGGTAAATAGAGGTTGGACATATACAGTCACTGTCGCAGGTACTTTTTATGGTGAAAACGTTGAGGTAGGAGATGTTCTTATAGCGGAAGACGATTTAGCATCTGGAAATGGAGCGTTATCTGATTGGACAACCGTTCAAAACAATATTGGAATAGCTACACAAGGTACAAGTGTCACCGCTGAACTCGGTATATCTCGTTACGATCAAGACGACTTTACGGTTGACACAACCGGCTTTGTGCAGTTAAACGCAACTTCTGCAACAGGCACGATTGCAGCTGGAAATCTGTCTGGAACTGTTAACCATTTATTTGGTAAGAATACTATAGTGCAAACAATAAATGCTGCTGGAGACACTGTATACTGTGATGTAACTAGAACAGGCACAGTTGGACAAGCATCAACTTCTGTAGCTACTATATCAGTAGCTGAAGCAACAGACATTACTATCCTAGTGCAGAAAATAGGGTAACAATAAAAATAAAATTTAATTTATGAAGTTTAAAAGTAACATAGAGTCTCAAGCTGGTATTGAAGATTCAGCTGGTTCAGCTGGAACCGATGGGAAAATACTTTCTTCACTAGGAGTAGACGGAAACGGCGTAGCTGGCGTCGAGTGGATAGACCAAGGTGACGTTGTAGCAGGAGAAGCTGATAAAGCTAAGTCTGTTATCTTAAGAGTTAAAAACTCTACGTTATCTGCAATGACCAAAGGTCAAGTTATATGCGAAAATGTATCTATCTCTCCACCAAGCGGCAACTTAATTGAAGTTGCTTTAGCTGACAATAACGCTACAGGCAAAATGCCAGCTTTAGGTATACTAAACGAGGATTTAGATGCCTCTGGCGGTAACAACGACGAGGGTGATGCTATCATGTTTGGTAAGGTGTCAGGTATTGATACATCTGCTTTTCAGGTTGGCGACGAGGTGTTTGTAAGTGACGCTCCAGGAGGTCTTACTACTACAAAACCAACTGGAGTAAAGTATATTCAAAAAGTAGGTGTTGTAATTAGAGATGATAATACTAATGGTACTATAGAGGTATTTGGCGCGGGACGTGTTAACGACGTGCCGACTCCATTATATGTAGACCACGCTAACCAGAGATTAGGTATTGGAACAACTACTCCAACTAGTAGACTTCACTCAGTTACTACAAATAGCGGCCCAGTGGATTACACAAACCGTGCGGCAGTATTAGGAATAAACGATAGTACAGACACGCTTTACGCTAACTCTGTTGGTGTAGCTGGAAAAGTAAGTACTTCAGGAGGTTTTGCTATATATGGAGATGCTAGCGGAGCAGGTGGATGGGCTGGATATTTTGATGGTAAGGGTTATTTTTTAGGCAACGTCGGTATTGGAACTACTAGTCCAGATTCTAAACTAGAAGTAGCGTCAACAGATTCTAACACTTATCTTCATGTTAGAAATGACTCAACTGGATCTACTAGGTTAAAAATGTCAAATAATACAGATACTAACGCAAATGGATTTCAGATAATAAATAATAGTTCAAACATGGGAGGTCAAGTCAACCTTCTAAACTACAAAGCGTCCACGTTAGCCATTTGGACTAATAACTCGCAGAGAATGACAATATTGTCTGGCGGCAACGTCGGCATTGGAACAACTAGCCCAAGTGAAAAACTTACTGTTAGAAATGGAACTTCTAATACTGACGTAAAAATACTAGCTTACAATAGCGCCGCTGGAACAGAGGCTACTTTAAAGTTTAGCACTATTGCTTCTGAAACCAATTATGAAAAAGCAGCTATTATAGCTAGAAATGCAGCGGGTAGTTTTGGAAGAAGTGACATGCACTTTGCTTTAGACTCTACAGCTGACTCTGGAAACGTTCAGTTTTCAGACACAAAAATGACCATACTAAACGGCGGCAACGTTGGTATTGGAACGACTAGTCCCCAGGCTAAACTTCACGTAGCAAACGGCACTTTAAGAACTTGGTCACCTACCTTTGGAACGTCAGCTATATTTGAAAGCACAGCTAGTAATAGGAATTTTCTAACTTTAACAGCCGCTAATGAAGCTGAGCTTTGGTTTGGTAATGCTTCAACTCAAACTTTAGGTAGGATTAGATATGAGATGGCTGGTAACAACATGGAGTTTTGGACTAATGCTACTCAAAAAATGGTTATTAATAGTTCAGGCAACGTTGGTATTGGAACTACTAGTCTTACTAGTATATCTTCCACGAGTACAACTTTAAGCTTGGGATCTACTTCTACAACAACATCTGGAGGTATAGCTTTTCAAGCTAACGGCGTAGTAAAAGCTTATAATTATGTTACTAATAATTATTTGATTAACCAAACAGTATCAGGTATTGGTCAAATATTTTACGGGGCTGGTTCTGAAAGAATACGAATACACAATACTACTGGCAACGTTGGTGTTAATACGACTGACCCTAAAGCAAAACTTCATGTAGCTAGCGGTGCTGGCAGTGATACTCCTGTAGCAGGAACTACAAATGGAGGATTATTTGTTTCAAATACTAATAAATCTTATGGTATTAACATGGGTGTTAGTGGCTCTGGATGGGGTTGGATTCAATCTCAAAGAGCAGATACAAACACGACACTATACAACTTAAACCTTCAGCCTTTAGGCGGCAACGTAGGTATTGGAACTACTTTGCCGAACGCTAAAACACATATTTTTAACGGGACAGCTCAAAATGGTTTAATTGTAGAAAATTCAAGCTCATCATTTACAGATTCAGCTATATTTGCGAATAATACATCTACAACAAATGGATATCTACTTAGATTAAGATCTTCTGGCTCAGATAAAATGGTTGTTTCAGGTCAAGGCAATGTTGGTATTGGAACAACTAGTCCTTCAGAGCTACTGCATTTAAAATCAACAGGTCCAGCTAGAATACTTATAGAAGCTGACTCTGATAATGTTACTGAAACTGATAATCCCCAAATAATATTAAAGCAAGATGGAGGAGCAGTTGTAAGTAGATTAGGTTATAGAACAAACACAAACGATTTAGAATTTGTAAATGAATATACTTCTAATTTATATTTAGGAACATCAAACTCTATAAGAGCAACATTGCACGCTAATGGCAATTTCGGTATTGGTACGACTGGTCCTAGAACTAAATTACATGTATCAGGTTTAACAGGTGACGACGATCCATCTTTAGGATCTTCTACAGCTCCGCTATTTGTTAGTAACACAGCTAACAGCTATGGATTAAATATAGGTGTAAACAATGTTGGGGCTTCTTGGTTGCAAGCTCAAAGCAATACCTCTGCAACAGCTTATAACATGTTATTAAATCCACTTGGCGGCAACGTAGGTATTGGAATGACTAGTCCAAGTTCTAAGCTTTATATACAAGGATCTACATCTAACTCATCTTCTCAGCTAATGAGAATAAGATCTACATCGTCTTCTACCAGCACTCCGCTACGAATTATAGAATTTATAAGATCTAACTATGCTGTTAGGGGCTACATATCTATGAACCAATACGGAGTTCAATACAATACGAGTTCGGATTATAGACTTAAAGAAAATATTACACCTATAAACAACGCTCTAGATAGATTAAATAAATTAAAACCTAATAGGTTTAGTTGGAAAGAAGGACCAAGCGATTATAAAGTAGATGGCTTTATAGCTCACGAAGTGGCTGAAGTAATACCAGAAGCTGTATCAGGTGAAAAGGATGCGGTTGATGAAAATAATAAACCATCTTATCAAGGAATAGATCAAGCTAAAATAGTACCTTTATTGACAGCAGCTCTTCAAGAAGCTATATCAAAAATAGAACAACTAGAAACAAGAATACAAACTTTAGAAAATAAATAAAAATGGCAGTAACTTACGATTGGAATTGTAAAACAGTAGATGTACACCCTCAAGAAGAAGGGCAGACGGATGTAGTGTACAACGTACACTGGACAGTAACAGGTGTTGATGGAGATTATTTTGCGAGCAGCATAGGAACTCAAATTGTACCTTTAAATGAAGGTGGTGATTTTATACCATTTGAAGACTTAACCAACGAAATAGTTGTTGAGTGGACTAAGGAGGCTATGGGCGAAGAGCAAGTAGCATCTATAGAAGCTGGTATTGCTGGTCAAATAGAAGCCTTAATAAACCCAACGTCTATAACAATGACAATAGGGGAGTAAATAATTAAGTTTACACGTAATAATATAACCATACCATAAAGGTATAAAACCAATAGTAATTTAAAACCAAAACCAATGACACTATTTTACCAGACTGAATCGTGGAGTAGTCACCCGCAACCAGATGAAAACCGTTTAAAACTGTGGGAGCATATTGCTGATAAAAAAAATTGGCGTATAGTTCAACTGCCAAACGGTTATTACCAGACAGAATATCAGGATATTCGAAATGAAAACGAATGGAAAGATGTAACACGACGTGAAACAATTGAAGCGGCTGAAACATCTGTTGATAAGACTGTCGAGCACTACAATAAGAAAGTTAAATTTATAAACGGACCAAAAGTAGTAAAAACATTCAAGTAAAAATCAATCAAATTTAATTTAATGGAATTTAATAATCCTAACGAAATCGTTAAAACCCTTACTTTCGGAAGTGAGGCAAATAGTCAAATTATATCAGGAGTAGAAAAATTAGCAAACGCAGTGAAATCAACCTTAGGTGCTTCAGGAAAATGCGTTATTTACGAAGATGCTCTTGGAAAGCCGGTAATAACAAAAGACGGTGTAACCGTTGCAGAAAGCGTAGTCTTATTACATCCGGTTGAAAACATAGGTGCGACACTAATAAAAGAAGCAGCTAGAAATACAGTTAGAGAAGCAGGAGACGGTACAACAACATCAACCGTGCTTGCTCACTCTCTATTAAAAATTGCAAATAAACATTTAGATGAAGAAAAAGTTAGAGAACTTAAAAGTGGCATTATTAGTGGTGCTGATAAAGTTAAGGTATATCTTGATAAAACCAGTACTGAAGTTAAAGGGGAAATGTTACAAAACGTTGCTATCATTAGCTGCAATAACGACACAGAACTTGGAACCAAAATTGGCGAAGCTTACGAGCAAGTTGGAAAAAATGGAGTTGTATTAATGGAGGAGTCTGATACAAATGAAACTTATGTTGATTTTGTTGAAGGCGTACAATTTGATAGCGGGCTAAAATCGCCGCATCTAATAACAGACAAAGACAAAGGAACGGCTGTTTTAAACGATCCTTACGTGCTTATTGTTTCTTCTCCTATTCCTAATATAAGAAAAATACAAAGCGTCTTAGAACACGTTATAAAATCAAAAAGAAGCTTACTGATAGTTGCTAGCGTAGAGCAGCAGCCATTTGCTACATTATTGTCAAATAAAGTAAAAGGCAATATAAAAGTAAATATAGTTGACGCACCGGGCTTTGGCCCAACAAGGCAGGAAACTATAGAGGATCTAGCTTTACTTACGGGTGCAACGATTATAAATGAAGAGCTTGGAGATGATTTAGATTTAATTGATCCAAATGTATTAGGATCTGCAATCAAAGCTGTAACTGATGACAAGTCAACCGTATTGCAAATATCCGATGAGATTGATATTACAGACAGAGTAGCTGATGTTAATAAGAAAATAGAAACAGAAACAAACCCGTTTTTTAGAAAGAAACTAGAGCAGCGTTTGTCAATGCTAACCGGAAAAGTAGGTCTTGTTTATGTAGGAGCAGACACTCCTGTTGAGCTTAAAGAAAAGAAAGACAGAGTTGAGGACGCAATCCATGCTACAAAGGCAGCTTACAAAGAAGGCATTGTAGCTGGAGGAGGAATTGCTTTACTGAACGCAGCAAATACTTTAAAGCCAAAAAATAAAGGAGAAGAGATATTATTTGAATCAATCAAAGCTCCTTATTATACAATACTAGATAATGCTGGAATTGTTGAAATTAAAAAGCCTTCTGTTAAGAATAGAGGTATTGATGTTAAAACAGGCAAAGAAGTTAATATGATTAAAGCAGGTATTATAGATCCTGTTTTAGTTACTAAGTCAGCTCTTAAAAACGCTGTAAGTGTAGTAACAACCATCATCTCTGCGGATTGTGTAATCAGTAATAAAAGGTTAGCATAATGAAAGCGATTAATTATTACATAGTTATAGACAAGATAAAAGAAGCTCCTAAAAAAGTTGGAGGTATCGAATTAACCGAAAAGCAGGATAGCGACATTAGGTACTTAAAAGGTAAAGTTATAAGTGCTGGAGATAAAGTTACAGGAATCAAAGAAGGTGATATTATTAGATACGATAAACACGCGGGATTTGGTATAGAGTGGAAAGATAATTTTCATGTTGTTATAACTGTTAAAGATGTTGTTATTGTTGAATGAGATTAACAGGAGAAGATCTTAGGGAAATAAATTTATTTAAGTATTACAGGCTCGTCAGACGATGGGCTTGTAAGACTTATGATCTTAAAGACGCTGATCTTGAGTTGCTCATATACCTAGATTGTAAAAAGTTGTTTACACGTAATGATTTTATTAATGGGGTATACACCTACAGCTGGGATAAAAACCGATGGGAAAGATTACGAAGGAATGGCTGGATCGATGTTTTTAAAGAACGCAATAGAACAACTTCTAAGTATGCTGTTTATAAAGTTTCTTCAAAGTCAAAAAGATTAATAAATAGAATATATAGAATACTTCTCGCGGAAGAGGATCTACCTACAGCTACGACTAGTGTTTTTTATAATAATAAATCATATACAGATAAAGTTTTTAATAAAGCAATTGACGATATGATTAACGACAAAGATAGATAATGGGATTCAGATTAAAAGATTTTGCAGACCTTGTTGGAATAGACAAAGAAACCTCAACTTATAATACACCTGTTTTTAAAAAAACATTAGAAGGCGGCATTTTAGGTGAAGCTAATAATGATGGTACTATTTTTATAGACAAGTCACTAAAAGGTAAAAAGAAACAAGAGGCTGTAAATCACGAAAAAGTACATTTAGATCAAATGGCTCAAGGTAGATTGCAGTATGACGACAATACTGTAACTTGGAAAAAAGATACTAAATCACCGGCTAGAGTTTACAAAAGAATAAATGGACAATTAATAGATGAAAAAACCGGCAAAGGCGCTGAAGAAGGTGGCGACTTTGAATGGGAAAGAGAAGCATATAAAAATTCATAATTATGGCATATAAAGCAAGATCAATAACAAGTAAAGCGTCCAGCGCGTGTAAAATGAATATGGGCTTAGTACAAGGAGCTGCAGATGTAGCTGCTTCAAAAAAGTTTGTAGACTATGGAAAAGGAATGGCTGAAAAGTTTTCTGGAGGTCAAAGTACCCCCGCGGGAGGTAGCGCACCGAAAAGCAAACCTAATGATGACGACAAAAATGACGACAAAAATAAGGGGCAAGCAGACGCAGCGATAACCACTGATTCAACTGAAACTCCAGAAGTATAAAACAAACTAACCTAACTAAGATGCAAAAACCAATAACTAGTAGAGTAAAAAGATCACCTTTTTTAAAATACTCTCCGGCAAAAGAAACAAAAGATCCTAAGGCAAAAAAATACGGCAGGGAAGAGGGTGAAGACGAAACTGTAACTGAAATAGTAAAAACGCCTAAAAAAAGTCTACAAGAAGCTTATAAAGATAGAGGTTCTGAATACAAAGATTTATCTTTTGAAGAATATTCTAAAGTAGCTAAAGCGGACCCTTTATATGGCACAAGCGGCGGGGAAAAAGAAATTACTACAACGAAAAAAGGAGAAGACCTAGATTACGATACAAACCTTATGACAACTAAGAAAAAAGGCACTATGCTTGAACCTTGGGAAGTGCGTCGTCAACTAAGAGCTCAAACTAGAAGCGATCGTCAAGTAAACAAAAAGCGTCGTAAAATGGAAAAATACGGTACTTTTGATAAAGAAGGTAATTTTACGCAAAATGAAGGTTTGTCCCAAAAAGAGCTTAGAAAACTTCAACAAGCTGAAGTAGGGTATGATACAGCAAAAGCAATGTCCTCTAATATCCAAAAAGGCGTAAAAAGCGGAAGAGCAGCAGGTGAAAGATATTACCAAGGCCAAAGAGAAATGGATAAAGGCGAACTAAGTAAGGAAGAGCAGTTAGAGTCAGCTAAGCAAGAAGCTAAAAAAGCTAGACGTGCTGAAATTGCCGCACAATCGGGTGTGACAACTAGTCAATCTGCTGGTGCTCCAATGCCGGGTCAAACCCCTTTTTCTGGAATGATGGAAACAGCTAAACAATTAGGTGAGCTTGATTTATATAAACCAGGTCAGTATTCTCAAGGCATAACTATGAAGCCCGCCCCTTTTCAAATGAAAGCTAAAAGTCCTGCTGTAAAAAAACTACAGGGCAATCAACATAAATTACCTCAGCATTTGCAGGCCGCAATTAAAGCAGCTCCAGGCAAAATGAGATCAGGGTTTAAAATGAAAGGTTACGGTAAAAAATAATAATTATGGCATATATACAAAATAATCCCTTTAAAGAAAATAACTGCGGCTGCGATTCACCTTTAAAGAAAAAAGGCGATGCACCGTCCCGTAAAAAGTCAAAAGGCTATTACAACGAAGTAAAAGCTGGCAGAAAAGAAGGAGCAGCAGCAGGCGGAGGTATGTCACAAAAAGGAGTGAAGAAGTATAGAGCTGATAATCCTGGCAGCAAGCTTAAAACAGCAGTTACCAAATGTGACGTTAAAGTTGGCACAGCAGCTTATAAAAGGCAAAAAGCATTTTGTTCTAGATCTAAGAGTTGGACAGGTACAAGGGGAAAAGCGGCAAGAAGAAGATGGTGCTGTAGTAGACACTCTTAAAATATAATATAATGGAATCAAAAGGACTAGGGGATTCAATAGAAAAATTTACAAAAGCAACAGGTATTAAAAAATTAGCCGATAAAATCCCCGGCGGCTGTGGTTGCAAAAAAAGAAAAGAAAAACTAAACGAAATATTCCCATATAAAAAATAAAACAATGGCTTACAAATCAAACGGTGGTTGCACCCCTATAACAGCTAAAATTAAACGCACTACCAAAGGTGGTATTACACAGCCTCTACTTAATGTAGGCGCTCCAGTAAAAATGAAAGCAACAACCCCTGCTAAACAAACAAAAGCACAGGATTTTAGTTCGCAATATGATGCGCAGCAAAAAACAAAAGCTAATCAAAAAGCCAAAGCTATAAAAGCTAAAAAAGAAAAAGATGCAGCTAGCTATAACGAAAGACTTGATAGCTATAGAAAAAATGTATTAAGTTTAGACAGCGATACTAAAAGAGCAGCAAGCAACAAAAATCCTAAACAAATGGATGTCTTAATGCGCGCGGCTAATAGAAAATCAAAAAATATTCAAAAGTTTGAAAAGAACTTATTTGATTACGACACAAAAAAGAATCCGTCATTAACAGAAGGTTATACGGCTAGAGACTATGCTTTGGCTAAGGCTAAAGGCACCTATAAGTCTAAAGTTAAGAAAAAAGAAACAGCTTCTACCGACAAGAAAAAAGATACTGCTAAAAATACAACAACAAAATCGTCTGGAAAGAAGTACAATGCTAGCATGAAAAACTTCGGTTTAAATACGCAGGCTCGTAGAGATGAGTACACAAGACGCGGATGGAAACAAGATGACACAACCAAGGTAGCTAAAAAGAAAGCAAAACCAGTTAGCACTATTACAACAAAACCTGTGTCTATAGACAATAAAGCTTCAGTGGATGCTGTAAAAACTGCTAAAAAAACAACTACTAAGAAAAACGCTAGAAAGAACAGGAGTATAGATAAGAAGCAAAATAAAGCTGATATTGCAAGAGCAAAAGGAAACGAAAAGAAAGCCCTAAGAAAAGAAAAAGCTATTGAAAAAAAGAAAGCTAGACTGTCAAAAAGAAAAGGCTCCACTTATTCTCAATCAGCAAACGCGATTGATCCAGAATTAAATATATTAGGATAAATGAAGAAAATTTGGGAATGGCTTACGGGTTCCGTCATAAAAGAGGTTGGCGAGGTTTTAGATAACTTAACAACTACAAAGGAAGAGAAGCTAGAAGCTCAAAGGCTTATTACAGAAATTCTTGAAAAAGCTGATAAAGAAGCGCAAGAGCAAGTTACAGCAAGGTGGCAGTCAGACATGCAGTCCGATTCTTTCTTGTCTAAAAACATTCGCCCAATGGTACTTATATACTTAACTTTTATATTTACAGTTTGCGCGTTTTTTGACGGTAACGTTGGGGAATTTGTAATAGCAGAAGAATATATACCAATATTTCAAACTTTATTAGTTACTGTTTATGGAGCTTATTTTGTAGGAAGATCTTGGGAAAAAGGAAAATCAATAATAAATAACAAAAAATAAATAATGGGACAATTCAACAATCAACCAGATTTTGGAACAAATGCGTTTCCAGTTGTCGCAGGGACTACTGATGTTAGAAACTGCGCATTGTATTTAGGTAGCGGAGGTGATATAGAGGTTACTTTGATGGGCTCACCTAATACTCCTGTAGTGTTTAAAAATATTCCAAACGGTAGTTTTTTACCTTGCATAGTTAACACTATTGTAACAGGGGTTAATACTACAGTTGCGGATATTGTAGCTATTCAATAATGAATTGGTCTGCGATATTAAACGGTGTTTGGTGGCCAGATAGAAATGATACAGGTCTTCCTTGCAGCGCGGTAGCTTTACCAGGCGGAGGAGGCATAACAGATAATACTATAGCTTTGGATCCTTCTGGAGGAGTTATAACTGTTATGTTTGATGCTCAAGGAGTTCCAGACAAGCTAGAAATAATTCATGGAAACGCTAATGGAACAAAAGTTGCTACTTCTGGAATGACAACAGCAAACGCCGGCCTATTTGATAACACTTACGGGACAGAGCCTTCTAATGTGGTGCCTACAACGAACCAAACGTTAAGTACAGATCAATTTATAGGAACAAATAAAGGTGCAATTCCAACAAGGGCTAACGCTTATATTTTAGAAACAGGAAATGCAAACCCTTTATTCGGTAATTATCAACAATTAATTTGGTGGGTTTACACCACAGCCGATTACCAGGCTTCACCGTTTGTTACTATTAGAGTAACAGGGCCGCAAGGGACCGCTTGGTCATTCGAAAGATCCTGTGGTTCATAAAGTAGTTATTATACATAACACGTAATTAATAATATAAGTAATAACAATTAAATTAAATCAAATGTCAAAAAAATTAACACAAGAAGAATTAAAAGAATTGCAAGAAGCGGTTAACGCTATGAATAATTTACAATTGCAAATAGGCGGACTGGAAGCTCAAAAGCATGAAGTACTGCATTCTATGGAGACGGCAAAAGCAACTTTATCTGATGTACAAAAAAAATTAGAAGATGTTTACGGTCAAGTATCAGTAGATATTTCAACTGGAGATATAAAGGAAGATGAGCCTAGTACGGAAGATTAGTATAGGGAGAGACTATAAAAATGACGCCATGCACTATGCTGTTGGACAGGAAGTGTATGGCGGTCATACTATAGCTAATATAATAGAAGAAGAAAATAAGTATTCTATATATATAAAAAAAGGAGATGAGTTATTGCCTTGGAAAGATTTTAATAAAAATATGGCAATTGCAGTTGAATATGATTTGCAATACTAATGAAAGCTTTATTTGATTTTATTATAGAACCCGTAGGGGATAGATATAATAATAAAAAAGAAGTAGAAGACTCAGAGCTTATTTTAAACACAGAACTTCATAATCATAATTATTCGAATAGAGTAGCTAAAGTTATAGCTGTACCTTCTGAGATAGAAACAGAAATTGAAGTAGGCGATAAAGTAATAGTGCACCATAATGTTTTTAGGCGTTTTAAAGACATTAGAGGTATTGAAAAAAACAGTAAGTCATATTATAAAGATAACATATATTTTGCGAGTGAAGACCAAGTGTATGCTTATAAAAGATGTTGCGACTGGACGGCTTGCAAAGGTTTTAACTTTGTTAAACCTATTAAAGAAACAAAAATGTTTTCAATTAACTTTGAAAAAGAAGGTATGGGGGTTTTGTACGTAAAAGATCCAGAACTTAAAGTGTTATCAGAAGGTGATTTAGTAGGTTTTAAGCCAGGGGCAGAGTATGAATTTGTTATCAATAAAGATAGAGTTTATAGAGTACCCACTAATTCAATTACAATTAAATATGAATATCAAGGAAACGAAACTGAATATAATCCAAGCTGGACATAAAGCAGTTGAAGAATTAATAAAAGTGGCAGGCGAAAAGATCGTTGACTCAGGAGATGATATATCAGCTGACAGGCTTAAGAATGCTGCTGCTACAAAAAAGCTAGCTATATTTGATGCCTTTGAAATATTAAACAGGATCAAAGAAGAAGAAGATTTATTAAATAATAAGCCTAAGGAAGAAGTTGAAAAAAAAGCTTTTAAAGGTTTTGCAGAAAAAAGATCTAAGTAATGTACGAGCAATCATTGTATAGCATAATAACGCCAATAAGATCAAATACTATAGCTAGGCTTAATAAATCTAAAAAGTGGAGGTATGGTTATAACAAAGAACACGACGTGGTTGTTATAAGCAAGACAGGGCAAGTTGGAGAAATCTACAATATACAAGGCCTTAAAATAGCGCTTCCTAAACAACCTAGTAAAATTAATAAATCCACAAATAAATGGACAGCAGAAGAATATCCTAAAGAGCTAAAATCAATAACAAGTGTTTTTGATTGGCGGGATTATCCGGAAGATTTCCAAAACAAGTGGGAACCATATATAGATGAACAATTTAAACGCAGAGAAGAAGGCCATTGGTTCAATAATAAAGGCGTGGCTACTTACATTACTGGCACTCATTTTATGTACTTGCAGTTCAGCAAGATTGATGTTGGGAAGCCAGACTTTAGGGAAGCAAACAGATTATTCTTTATATTCTGGGAAGCTTGCAAAGCAGACCCACGATCTTACGGAATGTGCTACCTTAAAAACCGTCGTTCCGGATTTTCTTTTATGTCTTCAGCAGAAACCGTTAATTTGGCAACAATTACATCAGATGCACGGTATGGTATCTTGTCTAAGTCTGGAAGCGATGCTAAGAAAATGTTCACAGATAAAGTCGTACCAATATCAGTTAACTACCCGTTCTTTTTCAAACCAATCCAGGACGGTATGGACAGGCCAAAAACCGAACTTGCTTATAGAATACCCGCTTCAAGACTTACCCGTAAATCAATTCAAACCAAAGAAAATAAAGAATCGCTCGAAGGACTTGATACAACAATTGACTGGAAAAACACAGGGGACAACTCGTACGATGGTGAAAAATTAAGGCTACTAGTGCATGATGAAAGTGGAAAGTGGGAAAGACCAGATAATATATTAAACAACTGGCGAGTAACAAAAACATGTTTACGTTTAGGTTCTAGAATCATAGGCAAGTGTATGATGGGATCAACATCAAACGCTTTAGACAAAGGAGGCGACAACTTTAAAAAGCTTTATAACAATTCCGATGTTACCAAAAGAAATAGGAATGGCCAAACCGCATCAGGATTATATTCTTTGTTTATGCCAATGGAATGGAACTACGAAGGTTTTATAGATGAATATGGAATGCCCGTGTTTAATACGCCTAAAGAAGAAGCAGTGGGCCCATATGGAGACGCTATAGACGTTGGTGTAATTGAACACTGGGATAATGAAGCGGATGGATTAAAAGGAGACCAGGACGCTTTAAATGAATTTTACAGACAGTTTCCACGCACGGAAGAGCATGCGTTCAGAGATGAAACAAAGAACAGCATATTTAACTTAGTTAAAATATACGAACAAATAGATTACAACGAAGATCTTGGTAACACCAGCGTATTAACTACAGGTAATTTTCAGTGGTCTAATGGAGTTAAAGATTCTACAATCATATTCACTCCAAACCCAAGCGGCAGATTCAAAGTTTCTTGGGTGCCAAGCGTTGCTTTACAGAATAGGCAAATAGTGAAGAATGGATTAAAAAGCCCGGGTAATGAACATATGGGTGCATTTGGATGTGATAGCTATGATATATCAGGAACAACAGACGGGCAAGGTTCAAAAGGGGCTTTGCACGGTTTAACTAAGTTTAGCATGGAAGATGCCCCTGCTAATACATTCTTTTTAGAATATATAGCTAGGCCTCAAACCGCTGAAATGTTTTTTGAAGATGTATTGATGGCATGTGTATTTTACGGAATGCCAATATTAGCTGAGAACAACAAGCCTAGATTATTGTATTATTTTAAAAGAAGAGGATATAGAGGTTATTCAATGAATCGACCTGATAAAGTTTGGAATAAGCTTTCAGTTACAGAAAGAGAAATTGGAGGTATGCCAAACTCAAGTGAAGATATAAAACAAGCACACGCAGCCGCTATTGAAAGTTATATAGACAGACACGTTGGCTTACAGGAAGATGGTAGTTATGGTACTATGTATTTTAATACTACCCTAAATGAATGGTCTAGATTTGATATAAATAAAAGAACAAAGTTTGATGCTGCGATTAGTTCCGGCTTGGCCATAATGGCTTGCAACAGACATTTATATCACCCAAGACCACAAGTAGAGAAAAATAAAATAAATTTAAAAATAGCTAAATACACCAATTCCGGTGGTTTATCAAAACTAATAGAAAAATAAAAATATGGCTGAGTCAGTTGTAACAAGTTATTTTCCGAGTCAAATAGCAAGCGATGCCGAGAAAATGTCAAAAGATTATGGGAACACCATCGGTAGGGCTATTGAAAATGAATGGTTTAGTTCCGATAATGGAAATAGCAGATTCAAAAGTAATCAAGCTACTTTTCATAATCTAAGATTATATGCTCGAGGAGAGCAAGGAATACAAAAATATAAAGATGAACTGTCTATTAATGGCGATTTATCTTATTTGAATTTAGACTGGAAGCCAGTGCCAATTATACCAAAATTTGTTGATATAGTTGTTAATGGTATTTCAGATAGACAATTTGATATAAAAGCATACTCGCAAGATCCATACGGAGTTGAAAAACGAACTAAGTACATGGAAGCTATAATACGTGATATGCAAACAAAAGAACTTAATGAGTTTGCTCAAAAAGAATTTGGTGTAAATTTATTTGAAAGCAATGTAGACGTATTGCCTAAAAATAAAGAAGAGCTAGATTTACACATGCAACTTAGCTACAAGCAACAAGTTGAATTAGCAGAAGAGCAAGCTTTAAATGTTTTATTAGACGGCAATAATTATGATTTGATTAAACGCAGATGTAACTACGATTTAACAACTATAGGTATTGGAGCAGTTAAGAATACATTCAGTAAAGCAGAAGGAGCAACTGTTGAGTACGTTGATCCGGTAAATTTAGTTTGGTCATACACAGATTCACCCTACTTTGAAGATATATATTATGTCGGAGAAGTAAAAGCTGTTCATTTAAACGAGCTTAAAAAAGAATTCCCTTGGCTTACTAATGATGATTTACAAAAAATTGCAGGTCAAAGCACAAGCAATAACGGGTTTTACGATAGGACTCTTAGTAATTCTGATTATGATGATTCAAATACTGTTCAGGTTCTTTACTTTAATTATAAAACGTTCACAAACGAAGTTTACAAAGTTAAAGAAACAGCAACAGGAGCGGCTAAAATAATACCTAAAACTGATGAGTTTAATCCGCCAGAAGAAATGTATGAAGAGTATGGCATATCTAAATTGTCAAAATCTTTAGAGGTTGTTTATGAAGGCGTAAAAGTACTAGGTGGGCAATTGCTTAAATGGGAGTTAGCTAAAAATATGATACGTCCTAAAAGTGATTATACTAAAGTTAAAATGAACTATAGTATTGTAGCTCCAAGAATGTATAGAGGCAGAATTGAATCTATAGTAAGCCGTATAACTGGTTTTGCAGATATGATTCAGCTTACGCATTTAAAGCTACAACAAGTAATGTCGAGAATGGTTCCAGATGGAGTCTATCTTGACGCTGATGGTTTAGCTGAGGTTGACTTAGGTAACGGGACAAACTACAATCCGCAAGAAGCATTGAATATGTTTTTTCAAACGGGATCTGTTATTGGTAGATCATTTACACAAGACGGTGATATGAATCCAGGTAAAGTGCCTATTCAAGAAATTACAACAGGTGCTGGTGGTCAAAAAATGCAAAGCTTAATCGCTAATTATAACTACTATATGCAAATGATCCGTGATGTGACGGGACTTAATGAAGCTAGAGATGGCAGCACCCCGGATTCTAGAGCATTGGTAGGTGTGCAAAAGCTTGCGGCGGCAAATTCAAATGTAGCAACACGACACATATTAGAAGGCAGTTTGTTTTTAACTGCAGATTTATGCGAAGGATTATCATTAAGAATATCTGATATACTAGAATATTCGCCAACAAAAGAAGCGTTTGTACATAAGATAGGTAATCAAAATGTAGCAGTGCTAGAGGAAATGAGCGATTTATATTTATATGACTTTGGTATATTTATTGAGCTTCAACCAGATGAAGAAGAAAGAGCTGTACTAGAAAATAATATACAAGCTGCTGTTCAAAGCGGACTTATTGATTTATCCGACGCTATTGATCTAAGAGAGATTAAAAATATAAAATTAGCTAATCAATTGCTCAAGATACGAAGAAACGAAAAGCAATTGAAAGACCAGCAAATGCAGCAACAAAATATACAGGCTCAAGCAAATGCTAACGCTCAAGCTCAGCAAGTAGCAGCTCAGGCTGAGGTTCAAAAACAACAAGCTTTAATACAACAGAAAATTGCATTAGAACAAGCCAAAGCCCAAATTGATTCTCAAAAGCTGATACAAGAGGCTTCGCTGAAGAAAGAATTAATGTCTTTAGAATTCGAAATGAATATGCGCTTAAAAGGCATTGAGGTTAAAGGCAAGAAAGAAGAATTAGCAGAAAAAGAGGATCGTAAAGACGATCGTACTAAATTACAAGCCACACAGCAAAGTGAATTAATAAATCAAAGACAAAATGATTTGCCGCCTAAAAACTTCGAATCTAGCGGAAACGATATACTTAGCGGCAACTTTAACTTAGGTTCCTTCGAGCCTAGGTAATAATAATAGTAATAATTATATAATATTTTATCATGTCAGAAGAACAAGAAAAAGAAGCACCTGTAGTCGAAGAGACTACTGTGCAAGAAGCAAAACCTATGTCGTTCGAGGACGGCGTTATTAAGGTTGATTTATCAGAATTAAATAAACCAACAGAAGATGCCATTCCAGAACAAGAAACAGATGCAGGCGATGTTCCTGTCGAACAACCCGAAGACACGCCAAGTAGCGAAGAAGTGGTTGAAGAAGTACGGGAGCCCGTCCAAAATGAGGAAACCCCCGTTCAAGCTGAAGAATCAGTTCTTCAAGAAATAACAGAAGAAGAAGTACAAGAGCAAGCAGAAGAGCTTGAAGAGCAGGTTGAGCAGGCTTTAATAGAGGCTGACGCAGGAGCTGAATTACCTGAGAATATTCAAAAGGTAGTTGAGTTTATGAATGAAACAGGAGGATCTCTTGAGGATTATGTTAAGCTTAATACAGATTATGCTTCATTGAATGAAACACAATTATTAAGAGAATATTACGAAACAACTAGACCTCATTTAGACTCGGAAGAAATTTCTTTCTTAATGGAAGATAATTTTGCTTATGATGAAGAGCTAGATGAAAATCGAGATGTACGTAGAAAAAAGTTAGCTCATAAAGAAGAGTTAGCAAAAGCTAAAAATCACCTAGATGGATTAAAGGCTAAGTATTACGAAGAAATTAAAGCTGGATCAAAATTAAATCCAGAACAACAAAAAGCGGTTGAGTTTTTTAACCGTTATAAAAAAGAAAACGAACAGGCAACTAAAATAGCTGAACAGCAAGTGTCTACATTTAAAAACAAAACAGAAAAGCTTTTTTCTAATGATTTCAAAGGTTTTGATTTCAATGTTGGAGAAAAGAAATTTAGGTTTAAAGTTAATAATGTAGATCAGGTTAAAGACACCCAAAGCGACATCAATAATTTGGTCAAGAAGTTCTTGAACGATAAAAATGAAATGAATGACGCTGCAGGTTATCACAAGTCTTTATTTACAGCTATGAATCCAGATGCAATTGCAAACCACTTTTACGAGCAAGGCAAAGCCGACGCAATGAAAAGCAGTGTTGAAAAAGCCAAGAATATTGATATGAGCCCAAGAGGTGCTCATGAGAAAGTCAGTATGCCAGGCGGTTTTACGGTTAAGTCAATTAAATCTTCTAGTTCGCCTAGGTTTGGAATTAAAAGAAAATAAAACAACAACTTAAAACTTAAAAATTATGGCCGCAGCAGGTTCATTTACAGGCAGTGCAGGTGCTTTAGCGCACTTAACACCACGCCCAACACAAACATTATTTAACGATAACTATCTAACTCTAAATGATTTAGATTTTACACAACAATTCTTACCAGAAGTATATGAGAAAGAAGTAGAGCGTTACGGTAACCGTACGATCTCTGGGTTCTTACGTATGGTAGGAGCAGAAATGCCGATGGCTTCAGATACAGTAGTATGGTCTGAGCAAGGAAGATTACACATTGCATATGAAGACGTACTAACTACTACTACAACAGTTGTTATTCCTGCAGCTAAAGGAAATGTTATTGGCCCAGGCGCTACAATCGTAGTTGCTGCAGCTGATGGATTAACTGTAGAAAAAGCTTACGTAAAAACTGTTACAGCGGATTCTCCTAACGCAGGTGATGCTACATTAACAGTGGTAGGTTATGCAACTCCAACAATCACAGCTCACTCTGGGGCCGACGCTAAAGTATTTGTATATGGTTCTGAGTATGCAAAAGGAACTTCTAATGCAGGTACTTCTGTTGATGCAGCTTTTGAGCAGTTTAACAATAAGCCAATCATACTTAGAGATAAATACAATGTAAGCGGTTCTGATACTGCTCAAATTGGTTGGGTTGAAGTTACTACTGAAGCTGGAACATCTGGTTACTTATGGTACTTAAAGTCTGAGCACGAAGCACGTATTCGTTTTGAAGACCAATTAGAAATGGCAATGATTGAAGCTGAAAAAGCTGCAACTCCTATTGTGCCAGACGTTAACAACAACTTTGGTGGTGGAACACAGCTTACAGGTTCTGACGGGCTTTTTGCTGCTCTTGAAACTAGAGGTCTTGTTTACACAGACGCTAACTTTGGAGGCGCTGCTGGATTAGACGATTTTGACGTTATCTTACAGGAACTTGACAAGCAAGGAGCTATTGAAGAAAATATGCTTTTCTTAGATCGCGCAACTTCTTTAGGTATTGACAATATGTTAGCACAGCAAAATTCTTATGGTACTGATGGTACTTCTTATGGAGTATTTGACAACTCTTCAGATATGGCGCTTAACTTAGGATTTAGCGGATTCCGTAGAGGATCTTACGATTTCTATAAGACTGACTGGAAATACTTAAACGACGCTACCACTCGTGGATTAGTTGGAGATGTTGAAGGTGTTATCGTACCTGCAGGAACTTCTACAGTTTACGATCAGCAATTAGGAAAAAATATTTCACGACCATTCTTACACATTCGTTATAGAGCTTCTGAAGCTGACGACCGTAAAATGAAGTCTTGGATTACTGGATCCGTTGGTGGAAACTATACAAGCGACGAAGATGCAATGAACGTTCATTTCTTATCAGAAAGATGTTTATGTGTACAAGGAGCTAACAACTTTGTGTTATTGAAAAAAGCATAAAGCTTAACTAATGTAATTGTTACCCTCGTTGTATTGGCGGGGGTAATTATTACTTTTTATCAATTATTTAATTATATTATATCATGGCTAAAAAAGCTACAGCAGAAACAGTTGAGGTTGCAACTCAAAAAACAGCAGTTAAAACTGCTCCAATTAAAAAAGCGCCGGCTAAGCCAGTGTTTGAATTTAAAGATAGAACTTATTATATTGCTACAGGAAAATCTCCTTTATTGTTTACCATCCCCTCAAGACACAGTCAGCGAAAGCCTTTACTGTATTTTGATGAAGAATTAGGTTATTCGCGGGAGCTTCGGTACGCTACTAATCAGCCAACGCCGCTTGTTGATGAGCAAAAAGGGCAAGTAACATTAGGTAGAATTGCTTTTAGAAACGGTACATTAACTGTAAAAAAAGAAGATGTTGCTTTACAGAAGTTGTTATCTATATATCACCCTTTTAAAGACAAAATATACAAAGAACTGGATCCAGTACAAGATTCTGTTAATGAATTAGATTGGATTGAATACGAATTAGAAGCTTTGACAGCTGCTAAAAGTATGGATATTGATCTTGCAGAAGCGATATTAAGATCTGAGTTTGGAGAAAAAGTTACAACATTATCTTCAAGTGAATTAAAAAGAGATTTGATGATCTTTGCAAAAAGAAATCCTATCTTATTTATGGAATTAGCAAACGACGATTCTGTCGAGCTAAGGAACACAGGGGCTAAAGCCGTTGAAGCCGGCATATTAAAACTTTCTGGAGATCAACGTACGTTTACATACGGCGATGGAAACAGAAAATTAATGACAGTTCCTTTTGATGAACATCCTTATTCTGCATTAGCATCTTTCTTTAAGACTGATGATGGAATGGAAGTTTACAAAACAATTTTAAAAAGACTTAAATAAGTCACTAATTATAGTAGCTAGGCCGCTATAATGGTGGCCTAATTACTATAAATAATAAAAAAATATACAAATGGCAATAAGCGTGGATAGTGTTTACCAGCGAGTGCTTGGCATACTTAACAAAGAACAAAGAGGCTATGTAACAGCTCAAGAATTTAACTTATTCGCTAATCAAGCGCAAGAAGATTTATTCGAACAATACTTTTACGATATAAACCAGTTTGGTAGAATACCAGGCAACAGCACAGAGTATTCGGACATGTTAAACTTACTTAATGAAAAAATTAACATATTTGAAACTTCAGCGCAACCAACTCGTACAGGAAACTTTTTTGACGAGCCAACTGATCTATATAGATTAGGAACAGTGGTATATAAAAATACAACAACAAATTCCTTCGGTGTATCATCTACAGAAAGCATTGAAGCAGAGCGTATTAACGCTAACGAGTTTTTATATATAAACTCATCCCCATTAACAAAACCTAAAAACGTCAGACCTGTATTTGTAGCAAACACAAATGGAATCAGAGTTTATGGAAATAGCGAGATAACAGACGTTACTGAAGTTGAGTTTCAATACATAAAGAAACCCGCTAAGGTTCAATGGGCTTACCAAATAGTATTTGACGAGCCTTTATATAATGCTGCTAATTCGGTTAACTTTGAGCTGCATCCATCGGAAGAAACAGAGCTTGTAATTAAAATATTAGAATTATCAGGCATATTAATAAAAGATCTTAACTTGTATCAAGTTATGAATCAAGAAGAGCAAGAAACTATTCAACAAGAAAAAGCATAACATATGGGTTTAATAAATCAAACAGACGAACAATACTACTTAGGCCCAGATAGCGTTTGGAATAGCTGGGATGAAGATTATGGCAATTATCAATTCACTAGCATTAAAGATATTATAAACAATTTTATTATATCTTATGTAGGTGAAGAAAAAATTATACCTAAAGTTAAAAGAACGGATGTAGCTTTCCATGCACAACGAGGCATTCAAGAGTTTAGCTTTGATATACTACCTTCAGTTAAATCTGCTGAAATTGAAATAGGGCCTAATTTAAACTTCGTATTACCTAAAGACTACGTAAACTATGTAAAATTAGTTTGGGTTGATTCTAACGGCATAGAACGCGTTATATATCCAGCTCAGCACACTAGTAACCCATTCCCAATTCTACAAGACAATAATTATGAATATCTTTTTGATGAGCAAGATCAAGAAATAATATCCGCGCAATCTTCAGAAACAAAGAAAAGGTTTGAGTCAACTAGCCGCAATGAGGTTAATAATAACATAGACAACTTAGATAATAAGCTGGGAGGCGGTTATTATTTTAATCATTTTGGAAGACGCTACGGGCTTTCGCCGCAACAAGCACAAACTAACGGAGTCTTTTATATAGATAAACTTCAAGGAATTATATTCTTTGATTCTTCATTCGTTGGGAAAATAGTTACATTAAAATATATCTCAGACGGTCTTGGCACTGACGAAGAAATGGTTGTGCATAAATTTGCAGAGGAGGCTTTATATAAGTATATAGCTTACGCCGTTTTATCTACAAGAGCAAATACACCCGAATATTTAGTATCACGCTTTAAGAGAGAAACCTCTGCGGCTAAAAGAAATGCTAAAATAAGATTATCAAATATTAAAATTGAGGAGATTACACAAGTTATGCGTAATAAATCCAAAGTAATAAAACACTAATATATGGCAGAGTTTGTGCATGTTTTCCAAGCAGGGAGAATGAACAAAGACCTTGACGAACGTTTAGTTCCGAATGGAGAATATAGAGACGCTTTAAATTTAGACTTGGCAAATTCCGATGCAAGTGATGTTGGGGCTATGCAAAATATTGCAGGTACAATACAACTGCGCTCTAAAACAGGTACTGGAGCAACTTGGACAGGTGACTATATAGACGCCATGACAAACCCTGTTTGTATTGGATCTTATAGAGATGATATAAACGAAAGAATATATTGGTTTATAGCAAGTTATGGTATTAGTGCAATTGCAGAATATGACCAAACAAAAAACGAAGTTAGCCCTGTATTAGTAGACACCGCAGGCATTTTAAATTTTTCTGCTGATTATTTAATTACAGGCATAAATATACTTGATAAGTTTTTATTCTGGACAGACGATCAAACTGAGCCTAAAAAAATCAATATTGAGAAGTTTAAAACAGGTTCTACTAATTTTGTTACTCAAACTAAAATTCCTAAGTGGGAACCTAATCAAGACAGCTATAACACAAATTTATCTGGACGCCCTGATTTTGTAGAAGCAGATGTTACTACAATTAAGCTATCACCTTTAGAGGCCCCAACGCATTTCATGGGGGCTAGCGCTTCTGATAACCCAGGGCAAACACCTCAACCAGGTACAGGCTTAGACCCGCTTACTACAAGCTGGGGTTACTTAGATCTTGAAAACTTCACTTACAAGCCAAATATTATAATTAACCCTACTACATTTGAATCTTTACCTACATATGCTCAATACTTAGATCTTATAGATCCAGTCACAGGCAACCCAAATGTTTTTCAAAACTCAAGCTTAAATCCCGCAGAATCTGCACCTTACCCTAACGGGTTAAACACAGCGCCTTATTGGGACGGAAGAGTTACTTTTCAAGTAAACCAAACACCTGGCAGCGCTTTACAGGTTGGAGAGATATTGATATTATCGGGAGAAATGGTTAACCAATTTGGGCCAAACGACAATTATGAAATAAGTTTAAAAATATATGCTATAAATGGCACTTCTATAACTGGTGAAATACAGGCTATTTCTAGAAACATAAATAAATCCTTAGACAGTGAAGGTGAGGTTGAAGCTATATCTTGGGACGTGCTTTTAGTAGAAAAAAAGCCTTTATTTGAATACGTTTTTCCAAGATTTGCATACAGATGGAAATATATAGACAACGAGTATTCTTGTTACTCTCCGTTTTCATCAGTAGCCTTTATTGGTAATGACTTTGAATATCTTTCATCCGACGGCTATAATGTTGGAATGACTAACAACGTACGAAAACTTATAATTCAGGATTTAATTTGGAACGATGACGAAATTTCTGAAATTGATATACTTTACAAAGAATCTAGCAACACAGCTGTTTACGTAGTAGATACATTAAAGAAAAGTGATTATCAAAACACCACTTTGCCTACAGAATACGAAATAAAAACAGAATTAATTGGCGCGGTTGTTGAAGCTAATCAATTACTTAGACCTTGGGATAACGTGCCTCGCAGAGCTAAGTCTCAAGAAATAATTGGCAATAGAATTGTTTACGGTAACTACTTGCAAAACTACAGCACTGTAGGCGTTGTTAATGAAACTACAGGACAGATTTCAACACCGGTTAAACTACTTACGTCGTTGTTTTCTACAGAATACCCCGATTTATTAATTAACGATGAGGGTAGCTCGGTTTCTACAACGCTGCCATACAGTTCTATCAAGTCAATAAGAACATATCAAGCAGGTGTAGTATACAAAGATGCTTATGGAAGAGAAACACCTGTTTTTAC
>Ga0098055_1000377_pt1 | contig 27566 bp, 30 predicted proteins | sample 17_taG_FD_75107 | JGI IMG/M metagenome (GOLD analysis project Ga0098055, IMG submission 75107) | Marine viral communities from the Subarctic Pacific Ocean - 17_ETSP_OMZ_AT15314 metaG | ecosystem: Environmental > Aquatic > Marine > Oceanic | place: Pacific Ocean | collected 2015-01-18 | reverse complement strand
TTTTACCCTGCATCCACTCTAAAATACCCTCATCTTTAGGAAAACCACTTGTTTTTATTTGTATGAACCATAAAAACCCATGCCTATCAAAGCACATTCCGTCCCAATGGTTCCAATAATCAGTTGATAAATACTTGTAGAACCTGGTTGCGTACACAAAATCCTTATGCCTACAATGGGTCCTTAACAGTATCTGCCCAAACCCATGTTCGTGAAGCCACTTTACTGCTTTTGCGTTGGACTCTCTAAAGGTCTCTCTATTCTTCGTTTTTCCTTTACTTTTTCTAATTCTTCTTTGCATTTTATTATTTCCTCTTGACATATTTGTTTTTGATTTAAAAATATAGTTTCAGGTATATCACCACGTTTATGTTTTCTAGACAATCTTCTTAATGCCTTTTCATTATCTTCAATACATACTTCAAATGCTGCTATTTCCGTTATGATCTTCTCACATTCTATACATTCCATATCATCAAAATCATACCCCAGGTTACAAAAAGTGCATACTCTACTAATATCAAAAATTGAACGACAATTAGAACACCATTGACCAATAGTGTTATTATGTCTCATTAGGGTTAAATAATTAGATGGGCATTTTTTACAACTTTTAAAAAAATATGGTTTGAGTTTATAGTCACGCCTTTTGACTATATCTTCCAACTCTACCATTAGCTATATATAAATATAAGTGTTATTTATATATAACGTTTACTAGATTCACACGTATTACACATTTTTTGATCTACTCGTATCAAAAGAATTTTAGTGCAACCCAGGCATTCTTTTGTAATTAAAAGATCGTGTGTTCCTCGACCATCGCAGTATGTGCATACTTTTTTGTGTAATTCTTTTGTTATTGGATCTTTGGATATTACAACCATGCCATCACCACGACATTCCTTACATTTTTCAGGTTCCATCCAGCCTTTACCCTCATGTGATTGTATAGACTCAAATGATCTTATTGCTTTTGGGTCTATCTTACAACCACAATACTTTTCGTTTGTAGGTTGGTCCTTTAATTTAGGATTGACCAAAAACCAACATAACCCACCAGAATGATACTCTGGACCATGTTCACAATGGCCTTCAGTTTCCTCACCATTACTTCCTTTAAGTACACATTTTGATTTAGGTTGTTCTTCAGGTTTTACTCTTATCATATTTTCACCCCCATTACAATAGTTTTGGTGAACTTTGAGATATGACTCAAGCACAAAAACTTCACCACTGTTATTGCACTCCTTCAAGTTTGATCACTCCTATTTTTATCTCATGTGCAAATTTGTGAGCCCATAGATGCTTACATAATTCCTCTTTTTCCAGGTTGTGTGTCTTATCCATGCAAGTACACATATTTGCAGAAAGATTAGTATAGTAGGTGTCATTACCTTCTACTCTTGCTCTTAACGAATTGTCCTCGTATAGAATGACCTTTCCTTCTTTAAGAAGTTGGAATGCCTTATCAATACGTGGTTTTGTGTTATTACCTTTGTATTTCATATCTATTATTACACCTAATTGTAATATAAGCAAATCCCTACTTTCCACCTTAGTATTAGGGTTAGAGTTTGTTGACTCGGTAGCTTCCATCTTCATTCATCAATATCCTTGATTTTGCTATCATATCATCCAAGTATTGTTTAGCTTGGTATATGTTTTTAAAGAACTTGTATTCCTTTATTTTCATTAATAACTCATCTTGCCTAAAGTGTTTATTTTCATCAGAGATCATATTAATAGCACCCCAAAAGGCTTCTTCCTTATTAGAAGCTGGACTTCTCAAATCTAATTGGTATTTACCATCGCTTGTTTTTATGCCAAAACTATGAAGTGATTCTTCATAAAGTCTAATAGCTTCTTGCATATCTATCAAATTTACCGAATCTTTCAAATGTAGTTTTGCATGAGCAGTTGCAAGTCTAATTAGACCTTCTAATTGCCTTTCCTCTAATGGTAGTGTTTCAGGATTGTTTCTCTCTATAAATTCAGAGGTTCTTATGTAAAAGTCCTCAAGATGCTTTGCAGCCTTATCTGTTAGTTTTGGTTCCAATGTGCAACAAAAGGCCAAATATCTCTTTAATTGATCATGTGATAATAACGTGTCTTTACCACTTGTTGTGGCTTGATTGATTATATGGTGTGCCACAGTTGCTCTTTGCATACTACTTTGGTTTAATATGCCCCATATCAAGTCAAATCTTGACAATAAGAACGACTCTAAATTGATGTTTTGCTCTAGACTTAGATCCTCTTTCCACTTACCTAGGCTTGGATTGGCTGCTGCTATTATTCTTGCATTTGATGATACTGTCATATCTACACCTGCTTTATGTAGTGATATGGTTCTTTGTTCCATACTTTCCAATAATGCTGCTCTATCATCTTTTCTCATCTTATCCAACTCATCTATTAGAACAAACTTGTATAATGTTAATGGTCCTGTTTGCACTACTGAATTTCCTGTACTTAGTTTGACCATACCTGCTGCCAAACCAGCTCCACTTGATAGTTTGCCATTAACATATGATGACTTTGTTAAGGATCCAACTTCTTTCAATATCTCACTTTTACCACGACCTGGGTTACCAATAAGTAGCATATGAATGTCATTTCTTCTTAAATTACCACCACCTGCTATGAACAATAGACATGACTTTTTTATATCGTCATATCCATGTATGTTAGGTGCAAATGATTTAGCCAAATCATCAAAGAAGTTCTCATTGTTAGATATTTCGTTTTGTATCTTTTCTAACTCTTGTGTACTTGACATTTGATCATCATCTTCATCTGCATAGTCGAGTTTTTCTATTTCAATTACAATCTCATTTTCCATCTTACCTTTTACTTTAACTGATCTAAACTTACCCAATATCATAACCTTTCTAGATGATATATAGACCAATCTTGCCAAATCACCATGAACTCTTGCTGTTTTCCTGGCTGGTGTATTGTTTGAAACATCTTCAGATAACTCTTGCAATAGAATGGTCCTAATATCTTCGGTCTCTCTAGAATCCTCAATAGGTGTCATTTCAAGATGACATTTCTTACAATGTGGTGTTCTTGGGTTTTCAAATCCATTAGATGTGGCCAATAATGTTGCATGACATGATTGACATTCATGGTTAAGTTTTAACGTAATTGTTCTATGTTCATCCATAGCTGATATGAAGCATGAGAACAACACATTCTTACCCTCATCTTTAGCACTAATGTCTTTCATTGGTTTTATGTCTAATGTTTGTGATTCTTCGACTTTGGGCATTCCAATCTTTCTCATGTATTTTTTTAATGCAGAGTTATATGTGTTTTTTAATTCCATATCATTCATAGGTGGATTTAATGTCTTATTCCATCTTTCCATTTCGGACCAAGCTGTTTCTGCATCCATCTTTACATTCTCAAGTAGATTTATGGCATACTTGAATGCACTATTATTCCTTTCACCTGAACCCAACCCACCTTTTGCTATTTCATCAAATCTTTTAAGGCCACTTTGGTCTGTGTTAAACCCCCATTTTTTAAGATGCTCAAAGAAATTTGAAACGTCAAATTCTAGTATGTTAGTAGTGGTACTAATTATTTCATAAGGGTTGCCATTTGGGTGTATGGATCCAGGTCCTAACACATAACTACCTGTTGATTGTATGTCAATATGTTGACCTTTTGAGTTAGTTAATGGCATTTTAGGTGGATATACTTTGTTATTTGGTTTTACATAGATATGATACCCACCTGATCCTGTCTTTACAACCAAGGTTTTTTTCTTTAACTCTTCCCAACCTTGAAATATTTCAGGTGTTAATTCAGGACTGTCAATATCAATAACAACACATTGAGATACTTCACCACATATTACTGCATAGTTTATGGTCTTTATATCACCATCATATTTTTTATTTTTAAATTCACCCCAGGCTATTAATGGTATTTTAGATTTATCCCTTATTGGTATAAGATTGAATATGTCTCTAGATAACATACTATCTATTTTCAACCTCTTGCTTTGCTGTTCTAATCACTCTATCAAGTTTAGTTATGGTATCAACCAATCTTGTTAGTTTAAGACTTTGAAAATAAAGCTTCCATTCCTCAATATCATCGGCCATTGTAGGTAAGTCTATTGGTGTTAGAATGTTATTATTTAGTTTATGTGTGTCAATCATATATTGAACCGCTTGAACAATAAACTCGGATTTAGATGTTGTACCACGTATCTTATCAATTTTTTTAATTGTTTTTGTAGCATCTGATGTCAAGTATATGTTCATACGATTCATAGAGTATTATTAGTGAGTACCTATTATAAAGCTAGCTATGTGTGTATAGTGTGTATAATGTGTGTATAGTGTGTATGTTTTTTTGCCAAGCTAAGTATCTATATCAGTGACAGTCCAACCTAATGCTTCTAGACCTTCTTTTTGGATCTCATCTTTCAAGACCCTCTTATCAGATGATTGATGTATGGGACCATTAAGCCTAAAGACCTCTTTTTTAGTCAAGTCTGCAATATCCACGATGGCCACTCTTTCTTCATCATCATACTTGTATTTTATCTCATATTCCATCATTAACCTGGAATTAGCTCTAATAGTTCTAAGTTGTTTGTATAATTCGACTTGTTCATCTCTATACTGATTGTTCCTATTTTCATTCATAAAGTGTTTAGCCCAATTAGGCATTTAAAAACCTCGCAATATGATCTATAACATCAACGGTAACCGCATTACCCATTTGTTTATACCTTTGAACATCACTCACACCCTCGGTCCAACCATCTGGAAATCCCTGGAGTCTTTCACATTCCAAAGGCGTGAAAAATCTATACTTCCCATCCAATCTTATGCCATGTCTATCTAATGTAGTTATTGTAAACGAATCTTCGTTATCAGATTTCATTCTTCTACCATTACCTCTATAAGTATCCTTATTTAATGTAGAAACAGGTTCAACTATAAATGGTCTATGACCACCACCCTTACCCATAGCTTCTGTTAATGTTGGAGATATATCTGTTTTAACACTAGAATGTGGTTGTGTTGAACCAAATACTACAAATCCTGCGTTTGGGTATCTATCTTGCTTTGTGGTAAGGGTTGCTGAAATACTTTCTTTTTTGCTATTTGTGTTTCCACCATCTTGATTCTTGAAGGTGTCATGTGGACTGAATACTTGGGATCTGGGTTTTCCTCTAAGATGTCCAATAAGGAATATCCTCTCTCGATGTTGCGGGACCCAGTTCGCACTGTCAAGCACTTGCCATTCGACATCATACCCCAACTCATCCATTGATTCGATGATGGTTCTGAAGGTTTCCCCTTTGTCGTGAGATAGTAGGCCTTTGACGTTTTCGAGGAAAAGAATCGATGGTTGTTTTTCCCTAGCAATCCGCATGATTTCAAAGAACAACGTGCCTCTTGTATCATCGAACCCTCTCCGCTTTCCAGCGATTGAAAAAGCCTGACATGGGAATCCAGCACAGAGGCAGTCAAAATCTTCCAACTCTCCTGGATTGATTTTTCTGACGTCTGTGTATTCTGGTTCATGTCCAAAGTTTTTGGCATATGTTTGTCTTGCATACTTTTCTATTTCACAACTCCCTATACAAACGTTTCCATTTCGTTCCATACCAAGTCTAAAACCACCAACACCACAAAATAGATCAAAGAATTTCATTATTTATCATCTAATAATAGATCCTTTTCAATCAAACTTTGTGAATCTGTCGTTATAGCATCAATCTTCTTTTTCTTCTTAATATTTTCTGTTTCTGATACTCCTTCTTCATTTAGATAAAATGCAAAGTCTCCTTGTGGGTCTTTTGGAGATTTAATCCTTGCCAATACCCTATTGTTCTTTAAACCCTTTCTAATTGCAAAGATATACTTTACAGAATGGCCTAGAACATGACCACCTACTGCTTTTTCTTTGGCACCGAATGGATCAGGATTAGACATTACCTGGTTGGTAAGAATAACACAACAATTACCATATACTGATAAGTTTCGTAATTTAATTAGTATTTGCTCTAGAACATCTTGGCGTTCTGCTAATTCACCACGACCATGATACAACATTCTAAACAATCCTACTAGACCATCTATGATGATTACTTTAACGTCTTTTTCTGTAACATATTTCAAACCTTTTGTATTTATCAAACCTAACAAATCTTCAGAATCAGTTATCATGTTATAATAGATCAATTCAGGTTGATATGCAACACTTCTAGCTTCACATATTTGCTCAAGTCGACTTTCATCGAATGTACCCTCACAATCTATGAACCATACACCATTCTCTTTCTTTAGTGCATTGGCCGTTATTGAAAATGATAATTGTGTTTTTCCTGCACCTTCAGGACCATATATCTCATATAATGACTGTGTTTCAAAACCATTGTTTGTGGCTTTGTCAATTTCATCTACACCAACAGGAAATTTTAATTGTAATTTTTTCAATTCACGTAATGTGGCCAAAGAGTCTATTTGTATAGGTGTTCCATTCTCTGATAGTATCTCTCTAACTTGATTGATCATTTTCATTGTGGTTGCTGGTGTTATATCGGTAATTCGTGATATTTCTCTTGCACCTCTAATAATAAAGTCTAATGGACTGTTAATACCACTTGTTGCAAGTCTCTTTGCCTTAGTAGGACCAATTCCTGGTAGATCCTCTAATTTAAAATCTGTCATAAAAAAAGATATGTGTGTTAGGTATATTAACCTAACTATTCACAATTTTCCAAGAGTTTTAGAAACATACCAACTACGGCTGGATTTTCTATGCCATGCTTTGCCAACTCTTCTGTAACTAGATGATGTTTTACCAAAAGAATTGAAAGGTTTTGTTGGGCACCTTTCTTAATGGTATCAATCTCTGTTGCAGTCAAGTCGATTTTTGTTATATCAACTCCTGGTTGAACTGTTTTTGGTTTTTCTGAATGAAATACCTTTGTTGTTGTACCTTGGCCAGTTTGCTGATCTTTTGCACGTAACCACTCTTTTATCTCAATTTGGCGTTTTTGTGCGGTTGCCCTTTGAGATTCCGATGTACTTGCATCGTTAATAATTTCTGTGCATTCTGCATACTTCCATCTTTTTGGATCTTTGGCCAAAATTTCAGTTATACTCATTATCTTAACTATGTTCATAACATAATATAAAGCTACTTATCTTCTAACTCAACAACTTCTCTTACAATTTCATCTTTTTCCTTTTCTTTATCGGCCAAAGCTTGTCTTGCTATTTGTAATTGTTGCTCTAATTGTTGAATCTTTAACTCGTAATTGTTTATAAGATTATCCACATATGATAACAATCCCATAATCCTAAACCGTCAACCCTCTATAAAAAGGTAACTAATAGGATTCAGCTTTATACCAACCACCATTTGCACGAATCCAAATTCTATATTTTCCTGATCCTGCACTTTCTGATGAATCATATTGAATACCCACAGCACCATCTAGATTACCAAAATATCCATCAAGTGTGGAATTAGTTCCTGTTGAATGGTTTGTTGTTGATTCTAAGTATGGGTGTATCATACTTCCCACACTACCAACTGTCAATGCTTGATTATCTACTTTATAACCAATCTCTGCACCATCTGCCGATCCAATAATCATGCCACCGTCCATTGAGCAACTTGTAGCACCAACTTGGAATTTAGTGACATTATTAACTTGAAACCTATGATAGTCACCTGTTGCAACTTCATATTCTAAACCTGTTGAAAGTTTCTTTATTTCTGCGTCATCACCGTCTTTGAAATGAATGTCACCTGAAATATACAAATGTCGCCAGTAATTAGTTGCATCACCTAAATCGTATGTATCGCCACCAAAAGGATCAAAATGACCAACCGATTTAATCATTGAGTTGCCTGAACTTACAGCGATATAGTCTGTGAAAATAGTGCCTACATTACAAATATCATTTTCTTTAACATCTAATTCATTACTTTTGAAAACAAATTCTTCTGTGCCATTAACTGTAAATTTAAAATCATCACCCACAGGAACGTTAAAGTGCATTTCATCTGCTGTTGCGTCAATACCTGCTGTTGTGTTGGCTAATGTGCTTCCAGCTGGATCAAATTCCAATCTACATAAATTGGTAATATCGTAAGTTCCCATATTTAGATCGGATGTGGCAGTCCCAACCCAAGTTCCACTTGTGGAAGCACCTGAAGATACTAATACCCATCTACCACTTGATGCACCTATATTTTGGTCATCCCACATTAGTATGGCATACGCACCACCTGTGTTTGCACTAGAATCATATTTGTTAAGTGTTAGATCAGAACCACCTGGTATGAATATATTCCCTGTATTATGTTTTAATGTTATATTTGCATCTTTGGCCTGTAAAAATAATAATTGGCCTGACATGATTGCACCTTGATCACCACTACTATTTCCTAGTATATCGGTGTTCTTTGAAATTATATAAACTAAATCATCGGCTGCTGCACTCTCACCATTTACAAGAACATAAGATGTTGGGGTCTCAAGAAATGATGCCATTGTGATTTTACCACCACTTATAGTTTTTATGTTTGGGTTTACGCCAATAGAACCAACAAACATACCACCAGCGTTTGGTGATCCAGTGCCAAAATCTATATTAAAATTTGGACCTGCTATGGAAAATCCATCACCTTTGTTAATCGTTGTTGAACCAAATTGTGTTGGACCAACACCTGACACTTGTTGCCTTCTTGCTGCAAAGAATTTCTTTCTATCTTTTCTTTGTTGGTTTAATATGTCGGCTGTGTCTTTTCTTCTTGATGCCTTACTCAAATCTTCTCACTCCTAATATCTTTCTCAAGAATCCACCCTTACCATCAACGGGTTTAGTTATACTATACTCTATACGTTTGGCCACTAATTTAATATAATTAATACCACCATCTGTGCCACTTCTTAATCCATCTGATATTAATCTTGGGTGCTTAAACTTGAAAAAATCGCCCATCTCTATATCAAATAATCCAGTTGTGTTTACTTCATATTCTACGTGCCTAAAGTCTCGTTTTTGTCTTTCGGCTTCGGCCATACCTTTTAATGCAAAATAATCACTTGTTTCAGGTCTTTCTAGAAACTCGGCTTCAATATCTTTATCAGTATCTGGACCACTTGTTACCAATAGTGGTTTTGTAAAACGAAATGCATCAATACTCATATCTAGTTTTCTATAACCATACCCAGGTAGTGGAAAACCACCTGATAATTCAAGTTTTACTTCTCTATTTGCCCACCAATTACCTGTATCTGCACCAACACAATATCTTCCTTGATCATCATAACTTGTCGTTGTTTGAAATATTATTTGTTTAATGTTTCTCCACTCAATTTGGTTGTTCATCTGTATTTCTTTAGGTGGTACGATAGTATCAATAGCAGTTTCTTTTGGTTTTCTTGCTCTATATGTTTGAAAACCACTAATAGGTAGCTTATATGGTAAAAATTGTCGTTGAAATGGTACCGAAAAATCTTGTTTGACCATATTATCAGACGTATCGACTATTATAACAGAAATTGGGATATTAGGTTCGGTTGTTGGCTTCCATGAATCTCCACTTGCAATTTTAGCTTGATAATCTAACATAAACATAAAGTCAATACTAGATATTTGACCAAATTCCTCAACACCTTCTTCTACTGTTGCGTTGAATCCACGCATACCCTGTCTGGTTATGTGCATATTTTCAACATCCAATGTGGCTGGTTCACATACAACATCTCTTCCTGTTTTATTACCACCAAATAAATTACCTACGTCTAAGACACCATTTTGTTTACAATGTGGAAATGGAAAGTTAAAGTTTAACCAACCACCCGCTTGATGCTTTTCTTGTTCCGTTATAATCGCACCTAGTATTGTCTGCCACTCGGTTGATACTTTTATTGCTGAATTATAGTTTGTGCCAGATGCTGGTTGATATACACCTTCTACTTCTGTTATTGCTTCAAATGGGTGCCAATAATCTGTATCTTTTATACCATTAAAAACACCTGATTCATACCCAAGACCTGTCCAAGTACCACTATCATTCTGTTGTGCTATACCATCATGCCTTACAACACAAGCTAGATCATCATTACTACTTCCACCTTCATATTTCACAACCCATTCTGCGTTTGTTGCAGTCCCTGGTGTGACACATTCTACTATTGCCTTTGAAAATGATTTACCATTTCTATCAGTACCACCAGATGCACCATTATTGTCAGACCACCACTTTCCACTAGAACTTGTTACATTTTGTGTTATTAAAACTCTAAATCCTCTATAAAATGTGTCTCCACCATACAAGTATTTTGATAGTGTTGAATCGTTTGAAATATCACTTGGATTTGGTGTAGCATCGGTTACTTTTACATCAGCCCATGTTCTAAACCAATTTGATGCTGTGTCCCATACTATCATATTTGCATCATTAAAACCAATTCCTAATGCTTGAGAAACACCTTGATTCGCATCAAGTATATTTATTGCATTATCTTTCCATTCACCATCTCTATTATCAGTAAATGGTGAATATTGATAAACTGCACCATAATCTTGATCCTTTGTTTGTGATACCCAATTTGAATCAGCAGTAGGTAGTTGAGGTGGTAATGAAACATCAGTATTTACTCGCTTATACAATATTCCTTGATATTGAACTTTTGCACCAATTTTATATTCTGTAGTAACATCCCAAATTGGATATAAGTTATATCTAATCTCTTCTGAAGCAAATTGTGAATTTGAATAAGGAACTGTACCTGATTCGGCTTCACCCCAAGCTAAGACAACGGTACCTGATTTATTGTCTATACCTGATTCTGTCTCACCTACGTTTACTGATGTACTATCACTAATTATTTTTTGACTTCCATCTGCTATGTTGTTTCCTGATGAAAATACCTTTAATGTCATATTAGTTACAGCACTATTTGTAAACTTAAAATCATAAAAATCTAATGCACCACCATTTTCTACTGATGCACCTAATGAATCAACGATCTCGCCCATTCTGTCATAACATGGAGATTCATTAGATCCAAACTCATAGTTGTTTCTTTGAAAACTAGAATTTGGTAATTTATTATATGTTGTACTATCATGGCCTGTTAAATCAGGTTGTTTTGTGCCTTTACTATCCATATATTGATTCCCAATATCTTCCATGACCTCATATGTTCCTGCATTATAATGTGGTTTGATATAATTGATTATTTGTAAGTTATGTTCCAAACCTAATAGAAACAACTCCAATCTGGTTCCCTCTGATTTTGACTCCGATGGTAAAATTTTGCTTACTTCAAAATATCGGTCATAATTTGTGGTTGAAGAATCACCATCATCTATTTGTATTCTAATTCTGTCAAATTCGTCTATAACAGGTGCACTCTTGATAAATTTACCCTCATTTGCAGATAATATGATCCTTGCAGAATTAACTTCTCCTGAACCTGTATCGGTGACGATAGGTATTGATACTACATCATCTGTTATAACAGTAGATGCCCAAGAATTACTTTCATCGTAATGAGTTAGGGTATAGGTCCATTGTGAGGTCAAGAGTAATTAGCCGTCCAATCGTATTTAGGTGTAGTTGTGTTTTTACCTATATCTCCATTAAATCTTAATGTGGCTACAAATGATGCCTTACCTGGTGTCTCACCATCTCTAATCCATCTCCAATTTGTCAATACATATCCTCTAGGTTGATCTGGTGATGCACCCGTACCCGTTGGAACTAGATCATAAGAATCAACATCGTCTAATTCTAGGCCAAATCGACCTTTTGTGAACACATCATCGGTTTTTTCCTCTATTAACCATTCCTTGATCTTTTGGAAAACACTAGAATTACCTGTTTCTGCTACTACGGATCCTGTCAAGGTCCATGTTATAGAGTCTAAGAATGTATCTTGTAATTCGTTTACATTACCCTTTGGCTTCTCATTTTCGCCTATTGCCACTACCAAATCTATTTGTGTTTGGTGTAAATATTTACCACTTGATACATTATCTACTGAAAACTCAATAGTATCACTTCCATCTCCTGCACACCCAGAATCTGTTCTAATACCTCGTTTTGTTGTTGCGTTATATGTTGTTCCTGTTCCATCATTACCATTACAAAGTGTTCCTGAACTACGCCATAAATATGATACCATTATGGATTACCCCACCCTGTGTTTTTAGACATCAATGTTCCATCTAAATCGAATATTCTTTTACCACTTGAGTATAAATCTAGATTACTTCTAACTTGGTCTGTAACACCTCTCAAGCCTACACTTGTTGTGACCCTAATTATTCTCCTACCTTGTGATATTTCCTCTTTTTGTCTTAAATCGGTAAACTTTACTTCTTCAAATTGAATATCTCTCTTGAATCTTCTATCTAATGCACCACCTGGTGCCAAAAATTGTTGTAACGTAGAAGTTACTATTTCTAAAGCAACCATAGCTATCATACCATAGATACCACCTTTTAACATCAAACCTCTTACACCACCCATAAGTCCACCGCCCATTCCTAACATGGCCATACCACCACCTTTTACACCTGTTGAAGCTTTTGCCATACCAGATTGGATCATTTGACCTTTACTTCCACCACCCATTCCACCAATACCACCTAGAAAACCAAGATTGACTAATCCACCTATCAAGTCATATTGCGTAGCTTGCATATTTTCAACTTGATCTTTCATTTTACCAAACTCACTTTCACGTTGAAATGCCGATTTTGATTTTTTATCTCTAAACTTTTCTTCTTTGCCTGTTTCACCACCAAATATACCACCTCTTGTTTCAAATGCTTCAGTTCTTACTGCTGAACGATCATCTGTTAATGCCTTTCGACCACGCATTGGTTCTAATTCTCTTGCAGCCGATTGTGTTTCTTTTACATCTTGTATTAATTCGTTTAATTTCTCAATATCACTTGTTTCTATCTCTATTCGTGCTCTTACCTTATCATCACTGTTAGAACTCATATAGACTCAACCTCTAAATATTTGTTTGTCTCTTTTATAATTCTTGCTTGTAAGTTTGGTGTTCTTTCGTCTTTTATCCCTTGTACTAGATTTTTTGCCTTTGTACCTGGATGATGCACTCTCTTTGCAAAATGATCTTCACCAATTATAAATCCACCTGATGGTCCTTTCCAATGCAACCAATCTGCTCCACCTGAAGCCTTACCTTTTGGTTCTATAATATGTGGTCTAGTTCCATATTCCAAGTAAAAGTGAACAGGTTGGCCTTCTTTACCATAATATTCCCATGTTAGATCAATCTTCATAAAACCTGTTTTTTCTAAAGCTAGACCATTTGCTGCTTTCTGATGAATGCTTTTTGCAATATCTGTTTGACCAGGTAAGAGTATCTCTTCGGTAGCCCATGTCATCAAGTTTTGATCAATATGTCGATCTATTCTTGATTTAACTGATAAAAGACGCTGCTCTGTTATTTCTAGGACCATAGTTCATACCTCATCACTAGGAAGTGGCACTTGCTGGTTCTCCAGGACAGATTATTGTTATATCGGCCTTAACAGCACCTTCGGCACTCTTTGAAATATCTACAACTGATAATTTACATTTTGTAAAGGTTAATCTAACTACTGATGATGCACCTGACACATCGGTAAATTTAACATTCCATGTCTTTTCAGGCACTTCTACAATAGGTGTTCCATCTGCTCCACCTAATAATGCTGCAAAACCATTGGTCCCTGTTGTCCATTCATCTCTAGTAAATAGTAATGTTCCTGAAATATTGTTATCTGGTGCACCCGTGTATGTGACCACTCCACCTGATGTAGTTGGTTCTCTAAAAACAGGGTGTGATACTAATACTCTAGCATTTTGAACTAATGCCCACTCGTTTGTGTCGCCAGTTCCTATAAATACTTGGAATTTCTTGGAATTGATTTCCTGTCCTGCTGTGCCTAGACTCATATACTTATATCAGTTATTATTACATATAAAGATTAAAGCGTGGCGTCAATGAAGCCAAAAACTCCTAGAAAAGCTAAGAGTAAAAGCCTGTATGGGTTTTGCATATAACCATAGTCTAGCCCCGCTACTTAGAATAGTAAAAATATACTTATAAATCTAACTGATCGTGCTAGGAGATACAACGGTGGCCGTTAATCTATAAACTATTGTGTCTTGGTATTGGTATAGTCTTTGTAGTCTTTCAGGTTCTACGGTAAATGTCTCTGTTATTGTGCTTGGTGATTCTCCACCTGTTTTGTTAGTATATACGAATTTTACATCAGGTTTTTCGCCTGTTGATCTTAATCTAATTAATTGGTTTAATTTATCGCCTGTTGATCCTAAATCAGTAGTCTTTATTGGTATATTGCATATTAAATTGCCAACAAAGGCACCAGCGTAGTGTTTTGGTATATTGGATCCTGTGTGTTGCTCTTGAATATCACGATAGCCTTCTGATATATCAACATCATATACTTCGGTATATTCATAATCGGCTCCAGGGGCATTATCTACATTAGAACCAACTTTCTTGAACACTAATTTACCATCTAATGTGGCCGTACTAGGTGTAACTTGCCTAACTGTAATTTTTAATGATGATACCATGTAAGGTGGAAAATCTGCACCAAACTTGCCTACTTGTTGCCTTTCCCATAATTTTGACTCGAATACTACCTTATGATCTTGTAAAGTCATGGCCTCTATTTGACTTCTAATCTCATCTTCTACCGATTTTTGTGTTAGTATGGAATCGGATCTAATACCCAGGTTCTTGATATAATATCTGATCTCAAAACCTACCGATGTTTCTGTGGTCTTTTTTGTCTCAACTGTGGATTCTGGTTGTATGGTCACAACCTCACAACTTGGGTACATTCTTCTTTTCTCATATTGCACATAGTCAAACACATTTCCTGTTTCTATGGTCCCACTTGGATAGGTTCCTGCTAGAATTTGTGTTTTAATGCTTTCTGCCGTTGCTACTGCCATATGTATTATTAGATTTACTCATATATAAAAAAGAAAAAAGATTAGGGTGGCACATCTGGTACGTGCCTTTGTATGAGGTTATTCAGAAATAGACTACGATTTCCTCTTTCCTCACCTAGTGCGAACTCTTCCACATAGTGATTGAGTTTACTAAGCACTTCTGGGTCTATTGTCATGCTTATTCGTTTGCTCAATTTCTATCACCTGTTTGCCATGTATGAAACGTTTATGTGCTTCATTCCAAGCTAAAGTCCAAAACTCATCACTACTTTCTGCTGTAATGGTTCTTTCCTTAAACTTGTAATAAAACCTAGTTTCTCCAAATGGTGTTCCTACTGCACCACACATTTTCTTAAAGTCATCAATATTTTGTTTGTTGTAGGCCAATGTGTATTTCAGTTTCTTACCTATTGGTTGAGAGTCTGGTTTTGGTATTCTTTTACCAAATGTATCTGATTCTGGGTCATTATCTGTGATTTTTTCAAAACGATCTTCTTCACCTACACCAAGATATTCACCTGGTCCTTTTGGTTCTATGTCATCAACAGAATATTTTCGTCTAACTAATGCATAGATGTAGTCTTTACCGTCTGATTGTGTTCTCACAATATATTGTGCCCAATAGTCAGTTGGTTGTAGTTTCTTCTTTGCCATTGGTAATATTAGTGTATTACTGCTATATAACTATTTTAGAATGATCTTGCCCTTTTCTTTGCTGCTTCGTTTTCCTTCGTTGCCCTTTCCAAATCTTTTTTTGTTATACTATTTGGATCAAAATCAGGTATTTTATCCAATGTATTCTTTTTATATTCTGCGTATTCTCGTCTTGCTTTGTCACCACGTGCACCAGGTAAATTCCTTTCATGTATAGTACCTGGTCCTTTTGCTTCAGGAATTTTTTTCTTAATTGCTGCTAATCTTACTCTTACATGATCTATATCGGCCATGTATAGAGTTAGGTTTAGTGCTATATAAATAAAAAAAAAGGGTTAGTTGGAGATATTAATCTACCAAGCTAATGGTGTTATTGCACCTGTAATTTGTCTACCAGTCTCTGATTGAATTATTGATGCTAGATGGTAGTCGATAACAAAGTATTTGTCATCTCCTGTCTCTTCATCATGTTGTGATCCAACTCGCTGTGGTCCCTGAAATAGGGCTGCTGTTGGTTCTAATTCAGTATCTACACAATATACATCACCTTGTTTTACACTATTGTCTAACACTAGACCTACGCCTGGAATACCTGATAACTCGCTTGTTCCTGGTTCATAGGAATAATCCCTAGGACCATTGGAAGCAACTCCTCTTAAGAAGGTGTTTCCAGTGAATTTTGCGTATGTTAGTTGGTGCATTCCGACTCTGTTCATTTTACCACCTACGCCAGATCCTTCAATATTGAGACTTGCGATTCCAATATCTACGGTTGGGTCGTTGGTTGAACGGTCTGTTGCTGCGACAAATGTGTCCCAGACTCCTGCTGCTGCTTGTGCTGTCAAGTTGGTGTCTAATTCACTAATTACATCGAAGGATTGTCTTTGTTCGATCTTATTTGAGGCCACTTGGATAGAATCTTGCAAAACGTTGTGTACGTTCTTCAATCTTGCTTCTTCGTGGATGATGAACTTCAATCCGTATTTTCGTGCTGTGAAGTTAGCTCTTGTATATGGCAATTCTTTTAGAGGTGCTCTCATGCCCTCGTCAAGTCTTGTCATTCCATTGAACTTGGTTACAGTGTCGATGCTAATCAAAAGATTAGGCACAGCAATTTCTTTTGCTAGGTTCTTACCTGCGTAAACTCTGTCTCTCTTGCCTAATACGGTTTCCCATACGTTGACAATATCGACTGCACTGTTTACGTTTGATCTTAAGGCTGCTAGTTTTTGACGACCACCTGCTTTAATATCAGATACATAATCTTCTGCAACGGATTTAAATTCGCTGTCTAAGAATGCATCGTGTTGGTAGGATGTACCTAGTTTGTCTTTTGCTGTTTTGACTGCATCAAAGTGTACGTTATAGTCATAGATTGGATAACCATTTGCTTCATCGAAGCTATATGTTGGAGCACCGTCAGTAGCATAAACTCTGTTATCAACAGGGTTACGCCATAACTGTTTTCCATTCCAATCTTCTTTTCGGTTATTAATTCTAGCTTGCATCATACTCACCTAAATTAATAGTACCTCTACTACGTCACCGTCTGCACAAACAACTGGTGGAAAGTCTTGGTTGTCTGTGAATGATTCGAGATATGGTGTGCTACCAGATTTGGCAACAGTGCCGCCTTCCTTACCATAGTAAGTACCGACAGCGATGTCTATATCTCCTGCGTTTGTAATTACCTGTCCTGCGGTGGATGCAGATATTTGTACTCTAGCACCAGGTCTAATTGCACCATCGGCTACTACTGTGACATAGTGACCTGATATTGCGACTGCTGCTGTAATATCTCCATTTGAACCACTGCTGTTGTCTGCTGCTTCTAGTGCAACAAAGTGTGCTACATCGGCTGTTGGTGTGCCAGATGCTGCACAGGCTATTAGATAACCACTGCTTAGTTCACAAACTTGTCCTTTTGTGATGCTTGTAGATGCTTTAACAGGGATCCTTCGTGTAGAGATTATTGTTTCTCTAACAATGGTTCCTGCTGGTGTTGCTCCAAATGCCATTTTAAACTCCTAAAGGTGGTTGAACTCACCAGATAGCTTTGCAACTTTACTTCTAGATAAGAATCCTGAAGTGGTTGTTGGGCTAACATAGTTTGAGTTTCCCCCCTTTGTTTCGTCTGCATAACTTTGGATTGCTGCAATTTTTGATTGCCATGATCGAACAGAATCTTGTGAAGCTAACACTTCATCGAATTTTGCTTGTGCGACCTTAACATCGTTAAAGAGTTCTGAATAAGATTGAGCTACCTTTTCTCTTTCTTGAGCTTCAACTTTAGAGTTGAGTGCTGCAACTTGAGATTTTAGTTTTGCAACCATTGGTAATTCTTCTTCTTCTTCCTCTAATCCGACTGGGGCTTCTGCTTCTTCGACAGGTGCTTCTACTTCAAGTCCTTCTGCTGCGGTTGGTTCTGCTGGTATAGCGGCTTGAACTTCTTCTAGTTGACCAACAATCTCATCGATTGCATCAACAACTTCTTGAGGTCCTGCTACTGCACCATTATCGCCACTCTCGGCAACGTCTAACAACTCATTAGCAATTTTGCTTTGGGCTGCTAGAACACTACGTGCATAACTTGTCCAATTGTTTTTAGAAAGTTTTGTCATGTTATTAATAAATATTGTGATTTTCTTATATATAAGGGAATAATACCCAAAATAATACTATATTATTACTCAAAATACTGTGTTTTTCCTGGTGATCCTGTTCTTTGGAATATAGTATCTCCAGATCGTGGTTCTATCGTGCCTGGTAGTACGTCAGCAATTTCACCTAACTTCATATTTACTCTAGTATTTGCATCAAATATGTTCATTTTGACTAGATCATTCTTTCTTACATACTGTTGTGCTGTTCCCATTTGGAATTTCTTAGCCCAACCTTGATTTACTTGGTTTTGTATGGCATAATTGACATACCTAGGTTCCCAACCTAAATCTGTTAGGCCTTTCTTTAAGCGTATTGTAAAAGAGTTTTTAGGGTTTGGGAATGGTGATGTTTTAGCGTATTTTCTAGCGTTTTCTGGTGTAAATGATCTTAGGAATGGTTTTTTACTATGGAATGGTTTATCAACCTTTTGTAGTGGTATTCTTTTATCACCTGTTTCAAGCATACCTTCTAATCTTGCTTCTTCCCTTATCTTTTTAATTCTATCTTCATCTATTGTCTTGTGTTTTTTTTCATAAAACTTCTTAATTGCCTTATCACTCTTTCTGTTAGTAACTGGTCCTTCATGTGATCTTTCCACATCAAAATCACCTAATTTACCTATCCTTTGTCTAAGTGCTTCTACTCTTGCAGACTTTTGTTTGGCATCTCTACCTAGACGATTAATGTGTAAGTCTGGAACATCGCCCTCTAAGTTTTCTCGGCCTTCAAATGCTTCTGCTGGCTGTAACCAATGTTCTTTAATTTGTGTTTGCATATTACTATCTAAGCTATTCTTCCATTCGTTTGTTTTTAACACCTTTCTAAAGTCTTTATAATTACTAACATTTGTTTTTTGGAATATACCATCATCACCCATTCCCCATACAGATACCTTTGTGTGTTTTGGTTCAGCACCTGTAAATTGTGGTGTTGCATCTTCTTGAAATATCTTTCTTATTGCCTTAATTTGATTTGGATATGGTTCATTTAGGACCTCAACATCTGTACCAGCACCATAACTATTAACTCTAACCATATCTTCCCTATCCATATAATCTAATACTCTTGGGTTATCTGTATAGTCACCCATGTTTGGATAATTACCTGGATTTGGATCTTTAATATCTTCTATATATTGACTATGTGAATACTCCTTAAATAATCCACCTGGCCTGCCTACATAATTACCTTCTGGTGTAAGGAAGGTTGGCCTTGCATCAGTTCTTTTTATTATGTTTTGGCCTTCATCAAAGTATTTGATTCCTATCCTTTGTCTAAGTTTAGCAGTGTAGTTTGTGGCAGTAAATTTACGAGGATTCATCATTTCTTGATGTGTTCTATGACTAACCCCAATACCTGGGTGTTTTAGTTTATCCATTTGTGGATATTTGCTATATTCAAACAAATGGTGTGATTCTGTTCCTAATATCTTTCTACGTGGTATCTTTGATTTTAATCCTGTTATCTTATTAATTAGACGTTGATCTCTTGGTTGTATTCTAGTTGGATCTACTGGCACTCCTTTAATATCACCTGTTGCTTCTAATCTCGTTTGTTGACTCATTTCATGTTGGCGTGGTCTAATAGATCCAACATATCTCTTTTTTGGTGCTAGTGGGGTTGTTATATTTTTATAAGGTATGAGCATTTTACCACCTTGTTCAAAATCATATGGTTTTCCACCAATATACATTTTATTTCCTTTTCGTTCAGTGCTTATTCCTGCTTTATTGAAATATCTATAAGTTGAACCTGAATCATATCCATAATTATCTATTATTATTCCTTTTGGTGTTTTTTCCATTATTATATGTGGTATGAATTTATCTTTTGATCCTCTTGGAATTGTTGTACCAGTTCGTTTATAATGACCACTGTATTGGAATTTATTACCAAGATGTCTAACACCTCTTATACCACCTTTATGTTTAGTAAAAAGTGGTTCAAACTTATCGTCTTTTTTTTTTAATCCTTTTGGTATTTTTTCATTTTTGTATTCCCAAGTGTTAAATGACTTCATAACCTCATCTATCTTTCTTTTATAAGAAACAGCTAATTTTTGTTGTTCAATTCCAGCTAGTCTTTGCTTTAGTTTAGCAGTTATTATTTCTGCAAAGTCACTTCTAACAGGTTTTGGTGGCCTAATCTTCTTTGTCTTTCTATTAACAAATCTACTAGGTTTTTCATCATTCATTATATCTAATGCTATTTCTTCTGCATCTCTTGCTCTTTGATTAATTTTCTTTGTTCTTGATTGCCTACGATTTATTTTTGAACTAGGTAATACCTTACGTTCTTGTTCTTTTGGTACAGATATACCTGACAACTTATTCAAGAACGACCCAGATGGTTGTTCGGGTCCAAACGGAACTTCTTTTATTAATGGTGTACTAGGATCAAATCTCATTCTATGTGGTTTACCAGCTTTTGGGCTATTTATTATACCTTTTCTTCTATGTTTCATCGCTATATCTGTTATATCATCAATTAATTTTTTACCTTCTGGTGAATCAGGATCAGGTATTCCAGCTAGTCTTTGCTTTAGTTTACTCGATTTAGTTCCAAATTCCCTTCGTATCTTATCCTTTAATGATGGTGTATAATTCTTAGGACCAACTGGTGTCTTATCTAGTCTATTAATTGCATCTTCCTTTAATGCTGGATCTTTAATATCTTTGATTATATCGTCTATCGCTTGGTCGCTAGTTTTTTCTTTTTTTTTTAATCCACCAAGTTTGCCACCACCACCAAACCTATCGCTTTAAAAACCACCAGGTTTTGATTTTCTAAGTTTTTTTGATTTATTTTTTTCATGTCCTTGTAATTTTGTTTTACCTTTAAGATCCAAAAATTCACCCATAGCTTCTTCTGTACCACAATTATCGCATATGAATGTTTTATTATCTTCCCTTGATAAAGCTGGATAGTTTGTTATTTCCTTACCACAACCTGGGCACGTATCACCATACCAATCTGGTTTTGTCTTATATCCTTGCTCTTCCCAAGATAGACCTGCTAATCTTGTTTTTAGTTTAGCCATTTTTTTGGCGTATTCTTCTGTCCAACCCATTATTTCATTTCCTTCAATAGGAACTTCCTTCGCAGAGAGACCCTCATCAAAATCACTAAACGCAGGATCATCAACATCACCTACTCTACCAAGTGGTATTCTCCTTTTGCCTTTTAGTTTTGTACCTTCAAGATTCTGAAATGTTCTATCTCTAACAACCTTACCTAATCTTTCCCTTGTTCCCTTAGTGCATACCATTTTGGCTTGTTGTTTGGCCGACTTGAACTGAACTGAACATTGGTCTTTTGTTCCTACACAACTACCTCTTAATAATGCTATTCTAGAACCATACGCTGGATCTTCCATTAATGCTGCCAGGTGTAGTGCTTCCCAATCTGATATTTGGCCTTCTGCTTCCATTGGATTGTTTTGGAATATTGCTGGGCTACAAAATGGTGGTAGAATCATATGTGCAAACTTTTGGCTTATCTCTATGTTTGCATAATAGTCACCATCTTTCTCTATAACATCTACTATATTGCCTATTCTATATTGTTCTTGATGGTCTAAAACCTTGTTAATATCATTGGTTGGCAAGTATGGATGCTCGAATTGATCTCCATATGCTGATTCAGGATGCCATGATTTTGCTGTTACTACTAATGGTCTACCAATAAACTTGTGTATGTTCTTGGCAATACTTTGTTGAGATACACCCCAACCATTACCATTTGTTTGCTTGGCGTTTAATAGCCAATATTTTGCATATTTGCCTTGTGATGCCACTAGACTTGCTCTTTTATAGTATTGGCCTACATGACCTTTAAACTCTACAACGTGGCCATGTTTTTTATGTCTTGCTTCTTCTTCCTCTTCTGATTCTATTTTCTTATAATCTCTTTTCTTTTTTTCAGCTATTCTTTGCTTTAGTTTGCCTATGTATGTGTCGTTCTTTCTTGATACTATTTCAGCATTTTGTATAATTTCTTCAGGTGTGTCGGCATTTGGCTTTGGTCCTTGTGGTGGTGTTTTCTTTACTTTACTAGGATTGTTGTAATTTGGTGCCACACCTTTGGCCTTCTTAATCCTTCTCTTTTTTCTATATTTGGCCAACCATTCACTTGCTGAAGCATCTGGATCTGATTCGGCTTTATATTCACTTGCTGATTTACTTAATAGTTTTTCCTTATCTTTTCTCCTTTTCTTTTGTTGGTCCGTTATATCTGTTAATTCTGCTTTCTTTACTTTGGTCGTTTTCTTTCTACCACCTCTATGTCTTTTCTCATATAGTTTCTTTGCTGCTGTGGCTTCCTTCTCTTCTCTTAATCTCTTCTTTTCTATTTGTTCAGGTGTAGGTGTCATCTTCTCTGGATCCCCACTAAAGTCACCTGTGAGTCTCTTGTTTAATTTATTAGTTATCTTCTTTTGAAAATCTTTTGAGGTTGATGCTTTCTTTTGCTTTTGACCAAATATACCTGTTGTCTTTTCACCAAAGTTTTCAGGATTATCTATTGCTTGTTGGCCACCTTCACCATGTCTACCCTCACTTGGATATATTCTACGTTTACCCTTACCAATCGCTGCTAATCTTCCTTTTAGTTTGGACACTCTAATATCTAGTTGTTTCTTCTTCTTTTTTTGTTTGTGATCACCAGGCATTATCCAATCACCTCAAATGTTGCATCGTTACTTTGGAATACTCCACCTGCTGATAATGTTAATTTAGCCCTATATTTCCATAAACCACTTGCGTTTATGGTAGGTGATGGTGTGCTATTTATATATCTAATATATCCGTCACTACCTGGTGCATTTAAAATTGTGGCTGTCACTATGGTCTCACTATCGCTTGGATCTGTGAATACCATTTGTATAGTTCCGGCTGCACCAATATCAAAAGCTTCATTGACCCCAGATGTATTAGTCTTTTGCACTAATAATTGGAAGTCTGTATGGGTATCTCCTGTGTGTACTTTACCTGCCATATCCTATTTATCCCTCAATATTATATAAGACTTAAAGCGTAACACTATTTCTCACCGTTTTTATGAATTGTGTTGTTAGTCGTTTTGTAGTTATGATATACCTAGTGTTTCGTAATTCTTTGACAAATTGTACTGTATTTCTTAATGGAACTAATACTAATTTACCACCTTGTAAGACTTCTGTTATGGCTGTTGATACTGAAATTGTTCTATATTTGCCTATGGATTTTGCTACCGAATCACTAAAGTTGATGGTTGATGTGGTTATATTCCTAAATGTTGTGGCCAAACCACTAACATTATCAGATAATGATATTGATTGTGTTATTGTTCTAAATGCATTAAATAACCTGGATATACTATCGTTTAATGATATACTCTCTGTTAATCCTCTGATTGAATTATACACTCTTGATACACTGTCAGACAATGATATACTTGGCTCTGTTATTGTTTCTTTGTTAATATCACTCCTTGCCAATGAATCTGTAATTGGGTGTGATTGTATAGCAGTATCAAACGGTGGTGAACTAAAGTATGCTGTGTCAAACAAAGCACCTAAATCATAAAGATACCTATTAACAGTTGGTGTGATCTTTGTTAAGGATTCACTAAATGTAATTGCAGATGCTGATATACTTCTTAAAGCAGACTTTACTTTGGCCAAACTATCTGAAAGACTAATTGAAGAAGCAGTTATGGACCTTAATGATGCTAGTATTCTAGATGGTGTGTCACCCAATGTTATGGTTGATGTAGTGATTGTTCTCTGTGATTGCATTGAACGTGCTAATTGGTCATCTAATGAAACAGTACCACCCCTTGATGTGTCAAATAATACTGTATCAAATAATACGTCATCAAAGAGAGTCTTTGATACTGTTATGTCTACTAGGTATTGTAGTTTAGTATCATATACAACTGGGTCAAACCTGTTGTTTGTCTTATCGAATAATGATGTGGTTGTTACACTCAATCAAAATCCCTCGCCCTCAATGTTTCTGCAATATTTTCAAATTCGGTTTCAATGCCTGTATTAGTAAGATTAGTTTCAGTTTGTCCATTCTGTCTTAAATCCTCTCTAGTATCGATCACTTTTCCACCATACCTTTCTATAATTCTCATAACTTTCTTATCTTCACTACTTGAAAAGGTAAATTGTGCGTCAACGTATGCACCCATTATATGATCTGAATTAACCCATGTGCAATTAAATCCCTCAATTTTTGGCAACATTCTTGCACCACATGATATATTACTAGCACCTGCAAATAATTCTGAATAAATTCGATTGTTAATATCTTGGACTTGTGGCAATTTCATGACCTGTTTAGTGCAATCACCAACTACCATTTGACCTGATATTAAATTAGGAAATCTGACACGAATTTTTTTTATGTTCAAGTGTTCCATGCCTCACAATATGTCGCTTTTGCGTCTCTTGTTGAACCTGACTTGTTTGTACTATCAAATAATGGTTCAAGTTTAGTTGTAGGTCTGTCACTCGTTTTTGTAATTTTTGAAACACCATTATAATAATATATTAAATTTGATGATGATAAATCTATTTTTAAACAATTTAATGTGACATTAACTGCAACATCTGAATCAGACGCTGATGAACCACCACCATCATTTGACACCCCTCTAAGATATGTTTGACCATCACCATAATTTTCCCATAAAGCCACATCACTTGCATTTGTCCATATTGAATTATCACCTAAACCCCACATACATTCTAAATTACCACTTGTTCTTTCACCAACCCAAATCACAGATGAGCTTGTTGGACTAAATTGCTGAATGAAGTTCAATGCTATTGAACAATGTGCGTCAACATTTTCTGCTCTTAATCTTACACCACCATTTACTGCGTCATACATACTTGCACCTGAATTGCCACCACCTGTTGAATGAGTATACCATCTTTTGCTATTTAATGATGTGCCACTAAACCATTCCCAAAAATGTTGTTTTCTTACATCAGTAAGAGGATTAAACATTTCATAAACAGAATCAAAGGTCATGTGTTATAACACTCCACGTATCTTATTTGCATACTTGAACCTGATTTATGTGAGTTGAATATTGGTGCCATCTTTGCTGTTGGTAAATTGGTTGAAGATGTAACTGCTGTCAAACCATCTATGACATAATCAACTGTTGATGACTTACATTCTATTTTATGAGTATGCCAATCAGTATCATCATTAACTGTGGAAGCCGTATCAGTTTGTGACCCACCATTATTTGATGTTCTTAACGTAAATTTTGCATTACCTGTTCCACCATAAACGTAAGCCATGTTTGCACCTGCTACATCACCTCTGCCATCTTGTGCAAATCCACCACCTGACCAAACAGCACTTGTAATTGAATTTAGTTTCCAAACAGCAATCATAACTGAACCATTATGTGAAAATGGTTTTATTGGAATTGTTGTGACCGTTCCGTTAGAAGTGCCTGACATGAATGACATATAGATTGCTTGATTTGTCGCTGCTGTTCCACATTGTAATTTAATTCCACCATCAATCTCATCTGCCATATTCCATGTATTACCTGTTGAATCATCTTGATAACCAATACCCCATCTGAAAGTATTAAGTGAAACGCCATCTGTGAAATTCTCTACAAATCGTTGACCTGTAACAGATGTTAATGTAACTTTGTCAACTGTAAATTCTATTGGTGTATCACTTGTAGAACTATTATAATTATTAAATGTCAGATACCTTAATTCACCAACAGTAGCTGGAACTGATTGTGATATTGACCATGCCTGTGTTGAAAAGCTTGAATCTGTGAACCATGTGATTGTCATTGTGCCATTATCTCGTTTTATTTCCACCCAATAATCTGTGCTTGTTGATGGTGTGTATGTTGTTTGATATGAACCTGTATTATTTAGAGTTGGTATTGCTGCACCATCTGCATATACTGTGCCATATTTACCAACAGTGCCATTATCATTCCATATTAATCCGATAAAGTCTTGTGAATCTGATCTCGCTGTGCCTGTTCCACCACTTGATATTCCAGAATATCCCAAAGCATTAGAAGCACCAACTACTGAAAAATTAACTTTATGATAGCGTAGCACCCAATAATTATCTGATACGGCTCTACCCAAATCGTAAACACATTTGTTATTTGTACTCGTTCTATCAAATTTTACAACTAATTTTTCTGTGCTTGTGTTAACGTAAATATCAGGCACACCAACTTCTGACCAATCATCAGTATCAAAAGTATCAATAAGTGATGGTGATTTTGTTAATTGATCATATAATGAATCTTGTTGAGTTGGCATTAATTAAACAACCCCAATTCATTATTTAAGTTTGGCAAAGTTTGTGTATTACCACTCTCAATTACTACCTCACCAAATGTTAATTCAGGTATTGAACTGTAACTTGTTGCACCAAGTAATCTTTCATCTAAACTAGGATAGCAAATGTAGTAGATTTGAAATTCAGGTGTTAATGCTGTATAGCAAGTATGACCTAATTCATTTTCATATTCTGCATTGGCAGGGTTTAAAATTGCACTAAACATTATCATGGCTATTGCTGTTATCAAAGCCCAAAATAATATACCAATCTTCTTTTCTATGATCATGTGTTATATGCCTCACAATATGTAATTCCCATACTATTAGTGCCTGTCACACTTGACATAATGAAAACAGGCTCCATCTTGGAAGTAGGTAATGTTGCATCCCTTGTTGCTTTTAATACACCTAAATCAGAAAATTCAACTGTTGATGATTTTGTTTCTATTTTATAAACGCCTAAACTTCCATCTGCTAAATCACTACCTGTCATAGTTGTAGAACCTGCACTTGATCCATTAGCTGTTTGAGCTTCACATGAAACACCTGTATCATGATGAATACTAGCTTTGTTTATACTACTTAATGTAGAATTAGAATCGTCACTTAATCCACCAATACATTTCACTCTAGTTGATACTGTGCCATGTTCCACAAAAATCATAACACTTCCATTGTGAGCAAATTGATTAATATCATTAAACCATAATCCATCATTCTGACCTGCTGTACCTGACATAAGATACCCACCATTTATAGAATCATCCATACCTGCTGTGCCTGTTGAGAAAGTTCGTGTCCATCTATCAGTATTCAATGCATTACCTGTAAACCATTCTACCATATGCTGTTTGTTAACAGTAGTAAGATCATTGAATGATTCATACATTGAAGCAAATTC
>Ga0098055_1000370_pt1 | contig 27867 bp, 29 predicted proteins | sample 17_taG_FD_75107 | JGI IMG/M metagenome (GOLD analysis project Ga0098055, IMG submission 75107) | Marine viral communities from the Subarctic Pacific Ocean - 17_ETSP_OMZ_AT15314 metaG | ecosystem: Environmental > Aquatic > Marine > Oceanic | place: Pacific Ocean | collected 2015-01-18 | reverse complement strand
TCCACGTAATGCAGTGGTTGAAGATGTTCCTATAGCAAGATGCGCCCCTGTAGCATAACTACTTGTGTTTTCTTGAGCCATACTACCAAGTCCTAAACTTGTTCTACCTGTAGATGCAGTTAAACCACCACTACCACCACTCCAATTAGTTACCTCTGTATCTCCCTCAAGAGCAGTCCCGACAGTAGTCCCTAATGCAAAGATGGTCGTAGAAGTAAAAGCGTTGCTACCAAAGGTGTAAGGAACAGGTGTAGCACCATTTACACTAAAGGTAAGTGTATTTGTTGATTTTGTAATCCCATCAAGATAATAATTAGCTCCCGCACCTGTTGCAGATAATGTGCCATCTGAGGTTATTGCGAGACCAGAACCAACTTTGACCAATCCAAGAGTTGTAGAGTTTGCTTTCCCACTCTCGTTAATATAATGCCATATATTTCCAGATTTTATAGCAAGGGAATAGGATGAGCCACTTCGAACAACACGAACTTCATTGTCAATACCTTCTGCATTGCTCAAAGGCTTACCAAACGGCCCTGTAATTGGTATTTGATTAAAATTACGGCTATTACTATTGTTGCTTACAGGCATTAGTTATTTTATCTCAAGTTCATATTTTTTCAAAGGATTAATGTTACATTAATGTTACGTTAATAATTGATTTTATTCTTTATTTGTTTCTTTAAATAATTATCAAAACCGCTAATTATATCCTTAACAACTATCGGGTTATCTGGATAATTCAAATTGTGTTGATATATCATTTCAAACCCAGCTTCAAATCTGTTATTCTGAATTGCTTCATATATTCTTGCATGCGTACGTCCTTTTTGCGTAATTGCATCTTGTTTGCGTTGTTTAGGTGTCATAGCACGTTCACCAATCAAGTGGGAGGTAACACTACCCATCGTTCGGGCAACATGGGGTACAGCCCTCAAAAATGCATTCTTAAAACCATACGAATCTCCATGCGCTTCTTGAATAAAACGGACAAGATTATCTTTAGATTCAATTATAAAATCAATATGAACGGGGGTAGCCGTCTTGAAAATAGCACTAATTGGTTCTTTTGCATAAATAGATGAAGCCACCAAATCCCCTGTGACACCAACACTACCCGCATTCGCAATGATATTGGCAAAATCCTCAAATTCATTCGCAGGAATTCGTGTATAATCCTCTTTTGTCCCCAATTTTTGCTTTACCAAGTTCCTAATAGACTCGCCACCGAGACCAGAAATACCAGTCGCCAATGATAGTCGTGTCAAATAGCCAGCCATCCCAGATTTGTCACCTTCACGGTATAACGTCATTAAATCATCTTTTATCAGCATAAACTGTTTAACACCAAATTTTTTAAATAAAAATGCCCATTGATATCGAGGGTCATGGAAGACAAGGGGGTCACGTGCTATATTCCTCAATAACTGCGTATCGGTTGCAAACCTATACATAAAATTGCCCATACGTTCATTACTCGGCATTTTATCTGGATTAAACCCATATCGCCTTAGCACGCGCTTAGCTTTCTGCGCACTTTTGCCACTTTTACTTGCCTTACGATACAAACTACCTATCAGATGCTTAGCCGAAGAAGCAGATATATAATTATTCATCTTATTAACCGCATTAAATCCAGAATATTTTAAAGTCTTTTCCGCAAATTTATTCATCATGCCGTCATGTTCAATATTTGCCATTGCCTTTATTGCATCATCCACAACAATACCAGAACGACGCATTTCAGAACGTGCCTTTGGGCTAAGTGTACTCAAAATACCTTTTATATATGTTTTTGTACCTGTCCGTGTCCAAACAGAATACAATGTCTGAAATAAGTTAGGAATAGTGGCAAACCCTAATCCAATTTTGGTTCCTACCAAACCAGAAGTAGTTTTTTGACTCCACCTGATTAGCGTCATCGTTCCTTTGCCAAATGTTTTATCCATATATATAGTACCATTCCACATCTTATATGCCATATCAATATCTCTGGCTAAATCAGCATCTTCCATCATAAGCAATTTATGATTCGTCGTAAAATCAGGGATAGTCGGGCCACCCATGTGCTTAACCTCTGCATAACGGGTAGAATACCCGCGTAAATACCGTTCATATACCTTCACAGCATCACGCTCATAAAATTTCGCTGGCAATACCAACCGTCTGGCTTTCTCCATATTTTGAAAAGGTCTGAATAATGTTTCACCTGTATAAAACTTCAGTTTCCGATACGCTTCGTTCAAGTCTCTCGCTTGTTTTGTTTCAATCAAATGTTCAAGCATACCTGCTAATTTAGTCTTTCGAGTAATCTCCTTATTAATTATACTCGTTAATATTCGGTCACTATATGCCTCATCTCCAGCTACACCACTTTTGGCTAATGCAGTCTCAAGTTTTGCTTTTATTGTATTAATTTCACCATAAATCTTAACACCCACTTCACGATTAATCATTTTAGGAAAGTAGTTTTCTATATAACCTTTTACATCAATGCCTATATCTATTGCATCACGATGCATTCGGTCAAAAGAACTGCGCATTTCATCTGCCACCGCAAATAGTTTTTTATCTATACCCTTGCTCGGTTCTTTTATTACACCTTCCAATATATCTGCCAACCGTTCACGATGTTTTGGCTTCAGTCTTTCAACCTTAAATTTTCTGAGTCCTTCAAAATATGTTCCCATAATTTGGTTCTCAGTCTCTTGCGAGCGTTGGAGCAAATATACCATAGATTTGAAATATTTATTATCACTCCTGTTTTGAAGTTGTTTTACTCCTTTTAACCATTGAATAGATTTTCGAATCTCTTTTTCTGTAATTGGCTTTTCCTCTACAACAAAGTCTTTCAACCCTTTGGGAGTCATAACACCTAACTCATCACCAGTTAATTCACTTCGAGTCGTTGAAAGCATGTCCAACTCTTCTTCAACGCTTTTATCACCCATTCTATACTTATCTAACAGTTCTTTTTCGCGCTTATTAATTGCGCGCAACCGCGCTTTACCTTTTCTACTGCCGTGCTTACCAACAAGAGTATCAAAAGCACCCACAATACGGTTCATTAATGGCATAAATTCCAGCCCCATCGTCGTCCCGTGCATAAAATCCAGCTCCATCGCTTCATCAAGCTTAGCCAATGCCGTTTTAAGTGCATATTTAGCACGAACGTAATCAGGGTCATTCTTATTATAATTAGGGTTGGCTTCCAATTCATCAATATTTTTTTGCCAACCTTCTGCATTCTTCTTCAATGCATTAATTTTGTTCTGGTGTTCTCTCGGTACACCACCTTGTTCACTATACTTGTCTACTTTTTTAAATACGCGGTCAAGGGTTCGACCACGACCACGCTCAATAGAAAATGGCTTCTGGGATTGTGCGCCCTCTTCTTTAGCAACCGCTGTAATATCTTTCCCCTCAATATTCTTAGGGTTGTCATAAGAAATCCCTCTTAATGGTGCTTCTTCAACCTGCTGTAATGTCCGTATCGCTTCTTTCTTTGTTCGACCCAAATAACGCCCATCACCGCCCAAATCATACCATACAAATCCACTGCCCTCGTGAATGTCTCCAGCCTTCATTCGAACAATACTATATGTCCGATTGCCAACTCTCCCATTCCAACTGCCATCTTTCTGGCGAACAAAATTATCTTCAACATCAGTATAGATGGGCTTATCACGCTTTAATGGTTCGCGTCTGGGGTCTACACCAAAATCTCTATCGCCCTCAAATTTTACCATTTCACCCGCTTCACCCATATCACCTGACTTCTTCTGGGCTTGCATACCTTTAATAACGCGCTTCGTTTGTGGGTCTATATATATTTGACCTTTTTTGGGCCTTACAGGACGAGAAACCGTCTCAAGGTTGCTCTCTTTAATACTTGCATGACTCCCATCATCAAAACGGACTTTCATATTACCGTTTTTATAAACCTTTACAACATCGCCTGTTTTACCACCATGTTTACCCAAATTAGCAACACGAACACGAGAACCCGTACTCACAATCTCGCTACCGTCAACTTCAGGTAACAACTTAACTTCTCCGCTCTCATCACCAAATACCATTCGGCGGGTCTGAGGATGCTGTTTTTTAGGTGCTTTTCTTTCCGTAACAACCCAATCCACGCCCTCGTCATTTATGGCACTCATCTTCTTGGATATTTCGTCAAGTTCACGTTCAATAACCAATTTCTCAGGGTCATTAGCATCCAATTCTTTCCATCGACTCATTAAACTTTTTTCTTTAGCCGATAATTCTTGATGCTCTTTTATGCGCACTTCATCTTGAGAAGTTTCTCTAACCGTTATCTCACCAACATCTTCAGGCAATTCCTTCAATACTGACTTTAATTCTTTATTCTTAGCACGCAATTCTTTGTTGGCAAGCGCCCGTTGCCCTCTTAAATCTTTTTTCTGACCTTTAAAGTTTTCTATCTCATCACTTAAAGCCTTTATATGGTCTTTTTTATTAGCAATCCCAAGTTCGTCCAATTCTTCTGGGCTTGCTTTACGTATAATCTTTATTTCGTTACTAATATCTTTTATTTCAGCATCAATATCTTTAACACGACCATCTATATCAGGGATAGCTTCTTTCCGAGATGCGATTTCTTCATTAAGCCTATCCGCGCGCCCCTGTACCACATCTACATCTTGGGGAGCAGTCTCTATATTAACCAGTTCATCATCTTGATATAACTTTGTTTTTGAAGGAACCTGACCAGATTCAGCCAATTCTACAGATGTTTTTAAATTAGATTTAACTGTCTCCAAATCTTTCATAAAAGACTTCGTAGGTTTGAAACCTATTGCGCGACCAATTTTATTCGGCTCATTTATCAAAGCGCCTGTCGTGAGTGCAAGTGCCAGTCTCGCGCCACTCCAATCACCAGACTCTATCTGTCTATACATTTCTACACCACTCTCTGTGGCAGAGCCAACTGTGACATTAATCATGTTTGAAACACCTTCGCGACCAGCTTCGGTCTTGAATATATCGCCCCTCTTTTCCCAATTCTTAGTTAGATGCTTTGTAAATTTTCCAAAATTCTTTAAATTTTTTGGGCTTGGTCTAAAAGCAATAAGTTGAGGCGCAACCTGCCCAGCAAATGAGGCGAGAGGGTGTTCTTCAATATCACGCTCAAGCTGAACGTCTAATCCAGCCTTAAATTCAGGTGCGACTTCTTCTAATATGGCATTTTTCCCCCAACCAGCGCCCATTGCAAAGGCAAAACCACCTAACAATCCACCCACAACAGCACCGACAGGGTTCGAAATCAAAGCCACCGCTAAAGCACCACCGCCAATTCCACCCAATGTTTCAGGCAAGTAAGTCATTGCGTTACGACCAAATGCTTCAAATGCACCAGATACTTCTTCTTTTACCTCTTCAGATACGTTATCTATCCGCATAACAGGAGAGACATCTATTGTATCTGATGTCTTATCGCGAATACGTCTCACTTCATTGGTTAATAGCTCCTCTGGAAGCTGTTGCTCATTGATTGTATTGTCTTCATTAACTGCAACTGCTGTAGGATATTTACGCTTAAACGCATCAAGTCTACTTTGGGGGATATCAAATCGTCTGCCGTCTGCTTCAAGACGAGTAACAATTTCTGCATTGGGGTTCTTTTCTAAAAAACGACTATTTACACTGTCTGGTATATCGTAATATTTTCCATTAGCCCAATAGAGAGTGGGTGCTTTTTTAGGTGCTTGTTGATTCGCCTGTTGAGAGGGGATAGGTGCTAATGTATCGGGGTTTATTTTACCATATCCAATCATATTGCTGAATTGGGTCTGCCTATTCTGAGCGTAAGTCTCAAAGTCACCACCATATATATCATTACGTGTATCTTCAGGAAGTTGATTGAATTCATCTATCAACGTATCCTTAGATACATAGTCAGATAAATTATATCCAGAAGTAGAACCGTCTACGCCAGCCCTTATATTATGCTGAGGCATGGATGGTTATTTCTTTAGAAACTCTGAGAATTCGTCTTCTGGTGCAGGGTGACTTGCCTCCCCAGAATTAAAGATACCAAAAAGTTTCTGTGAAAGTGCCTCAAAAGTAAAACCATCATTATTTTCCTCGCTCTCCATCATTCTTTCCAGCATTTGTTGTTCAACAATGTTTTTCGCACCAAAAGGGGCGCTTAGCTTTGGTTCTCCTGTTTTGGGGTCAATGGTTACGGTGAAAAATTGCCCATTCGCATCCCGTTTTATATATGCTTTCTGTCCAGTTGGCTTTTCGTAGATGGAATATCCCCTCTTATTTGCAAGTGCCTCTTCTGCGGTAACAAGTACTCTTCTGGGTTCTCCAGTATCAGGGTCTTTCACATTAACCCAAACTTTTTCTTCTTGGCCCTTGATAAGCATTTTTTGATTATCACCATTTATACTATAAATAGCACCATCAGGCCCCGTCTTGTAGACTGGCTTTTGATTAGATATAACTTTTCTTGTAGAACCGTCATTCCTATTATATTCATACAGTGCATCGCCCACAGTACGAAGTTCTGGCTTTTGATTAGATATAACTTCTCTTGTAGAACCGTCATTTGGATTATATTCATACAGTGCATCGCCCACAGTACGAAGTTGCTTATCTTTTGGCTTATACAAATCCCGCTCTTCATTTTTCATCTTAAGATATCCGCCCAAAAGCTCCATTATCTCTGCTGTATTTCTCTGTTTCCGTATCTGTGATTGTGTTGCCATCTTATTTCCTGTATTATAATCCCAATGCCTGTATTCTCAGACTTTCAATTAAATTATCCACCTCATCATGAGCTTCATTTTGAGCCATATTTATCTCCGTTTGCTCTGTACTAAATTTATTTTCTTGCGTTTCTCGCGCCAGATTCATCCAATCCTTCAAACTTTCAACTTGCTTTGTATGTGCTTTATTCACCGTTCCATGTGTGGCAAAATCCGTTTGACCAATCAACTGGTTTGTGTTCCCCTCCATAGTGACAGAATCATTTAAAAATTTGTTGAACAATCCCTCTGTTTCTAATTTATCTTCCGCTTCAGCCTGTTTCAACATATCTGTATAATAAGCGTCAATCTCACCATGCTTTTCTTGCAGATTTCCAACCTGTTCATACAAACCGCTTCGAATTCTGGCATTCTTACGGTCAGTTTCACCCCCACTAAGATAACCACCCACTCCACCTACAACAGCGCCGATACCTGCGCCCACAGGCCCACCAACAGCATAGCCAGCCAATGCACCAGACATCCCACCTTCTATTGTACCACTACTTGCATATCCCATTTAGCGAGTCCTCCCCAATCCCAATTTTTTTTCAAGTTGTTTTTTAATATAAATAGACAATGCATCAGGTCTTTGTTTATATATTTTACCCTTATCTGGGGCAACATCTTCATCTGTAATTTTATTTAAATCCACTGGAACTCTTTGTTGCCAAGCGCCATTTGCCCCTTGAAATATGTCATCTTTATTATCTATTTTACTAAAATCCACTGGATTTTTTTGTTCTACACCACCAGTTTTCCCAATAAACATATCACCGCTCAATACCTTATCTTTTCCATATACCCTCGCCAAATCAGCCCCCTTTGCTTTAAAGGTTCCTGCTTCTTCAGGGCTGTTTAAAAAGTTTAATATACCACCTTCAAATCCGCCTGCTTTTGCCAGCTTATAGTCTCTAAGTGTTGCACCACCTTTTTGGATAGCACTTGATGTCTTGGTAATCGTATTCATTTTAGCATCATGCATCTCACTTGCTATTTTGCTCTCCATCTTAGCACGCTCCAAAAACAACCGTGTTTTAGGTCTTAATGTCCGCTGATATCTATTTAGTAAAAAACTACTTGCCATTTTATATTACTCTCTTCTCTCGATAAACTATCGAAACATCATTAATCTCAAACCCTGTTGCAATCGTACCTGTAAATTTTAGTTGAAAACTTTTAGCATCCTCTATAATAGAAGTTGGCGCTAAGGTTGTTGTCGTCTGGTTGGCGCTTGTGCTATTTAGCACCGTGCTAAAACTTGTGCTAAAACTATTAGCACCGTCTGTATCATAAGCCACCGTTACATTTTGACTCGTTCCGCCTTTATAACTTACTTGAACTTCATATATGTTCTTTCTCGTTGCAGGATTCCCAAAGTCAATATCGGGGGTAATTAGCTCAAATCCACTTTGAGCAGTCTCGCTCTGTATGACTTGTTTGAATATTGAGCTGGTTTGTACTTGAGTACAATAAGATATCTTACCATCCCAGTCATTAATAACATTTGTTTTATTAAGGCTACTGGCTAAAAAATCATTTTTATATACCCAACTGTTCGTTACCAAATCAAATATATAAGCGTCGCCACCATCTGATTCCGTTCCATAGCTCTTCACTATAATAATTTGCTGTAAATCGGGTTGATACACTATCATGCTCTTTTCAGAAACAAAACTTGCCCATGTGCTTTTCTTTATTAATCTTTTCCCGCGTTTTTCCAGTAAATCACGTATCTGTTTACCGTCAAACAAAAAACATCCATTCTCGTTTACCCATGCAATGCCAATATCTGTTTTGCAGACCTGCGCCTTATTTTTTATACCACGAAAATGAAATACACCCTCATTAAACTCAAACTGACCCGATATATTGATAATATATAGAGTACGCTCTTTAAATTGTAATAATTTGTCGCCATACTCCATCAATGCCGTAATACTCTCACCATCATTCACCGTCACCTCTAAAGAGTTTTCTAATGGCAATACATCAAACTTATTGGGGGCGCTTTTAATAATTCTATCTGCATACTTTATATATGTACCACTCTTATCTTTCACCATCACATTTGCAACATAAGAACGCCTATTAGCAATAACGGCTGTCTTATAGCGCGCATTTAATGTATTCAAACTTTGAGAATAACCTGCACTGGATTCATAAGTAATAAATGGTATATTTACACTCACTTCACCTTTTAGATTAAACAAAAACCCAGTATTCGCTACGCTGTAAGCAGAATAGAACTTCTGTGGGTCGTCATATCGCTGTATCGTACCATCCGTCATATCCACAATCGCATGGAGCTTCCAATCTGTTTCATCCTCTTTTTTTACATATATATTTGTACCCGTAATCCGCTGATTCCAACTGGTTGTAAAGTTAAATCCAACATTGGTATAGGGTGCTTTTGTAAGTGTAACCGTATCACCGCCACTCTGCGTAGAAAGTTTCTGTACCAATGATTCTTGTACACCATCATAAACAAAAGAAACTCCCACATTCCAATCCCCAACCCAGTCAGCCCCCGCCGTCGCCGAGTCGCCAATAGTCACATCAATCGAATTAGGACTTTGGTTATAAGATGTATCGCCGATTCCCGTACCGCCTTCGACATAAATACTGTCAATTTTAACTGTACCACCCGAATCATTTGTCAATGTTCTTAAACTTACACGTAAACTATTCGTCGATATGTCTAACCCGCTATCAGGGAATGTAAATGTATATTCATAAATATCTTCCGTACTCATTGGATAGCCATCAAATTGGTCTATTATCTGTTCCAGCGAAAAAGAATGGTATGCATAACCAGTAGACTGAAAAGATGTGCTATTTTGTGCGCCCACACGTAACGCACTTGTAATCATCCAATTATCATCATCATATCCAGTTACTTTTAAACGAATACGAACACTATTCACATAATTTTGGCCCCCCGTAAACCCCAAGTCACCTTTAGATTTTGTTATGGTTCCATCATCTGAATCAACCGCATTCGAATTAGACGTATAAGACGTATCATTGTTTGTAGCTGTCGAAACATCCGTCTCATCATTATATGACACTATAGACGAAACAGACGTACCCGATTTTAAACTACTCGATGTAGAGGGGGTCTCAATATTTACCTTCTCATGTTTCCAGCCATCTATCGAATATTTATTTGCTGTATTATTCGGGAACAAATCACGCTTAATATATCCATACCACCGTGAATCATTCTCCGTAGTATCAAAATTGCCATCACATACACGCAATCCGCCATCAGCAATAAAATAGTTGGGCTGGATATCGGCATTATCAGAAAATTGGATAGGGTTAGTACCTGAAGAATCACTGCCGTTCGTTCGGCTTAGTATTCGGATACCGCCAGATGATTCCTTATCAGCCATTGCCACATAATCATCACCCGTGTCATCTGTTACGCTCTGAGTTGCAGACTCAGCCCGAAGATAATCCGTAGAAAATAAAAATATTCCATCCCCAAATACTTGCAAAATATTAGTTATTGTAGCTTCATTACTGGCAGAATAGGGCGTTGTCTTAACTTTGCCAACATTATCAACAGCCACATCTTTAGCACTGACAAGTTCATGGATTTCAAGGTCTCTGGGGTTTGATTCTTCATTAATGCCCCCATCAAAACGACTAATTATGTGCGTTTTCTTCGGCATCAGTTTGAAATATATACTTTTAGCATTTCATTATATTTACCATCCAACCGTTGATACTGTTCCTGATACCAACCGTATTCTGCATTATACCTTTGCAGGTTTGCATTATATTTCGCTATATCCACATTATAGACCTGAACTTTGTTCGCATATTCATTCAACCACTTATTAAACTTGTTCTCGATTTCATTCTTTGACCATGTTTCCACTTCAGCATTAATCGTTACACCAAAACCTTGAATCTCATTTAAATATTTCTGCAATAAGCGATTTTGATTAGCGTCATTTAATTCGGCATCTTTAATTTTCTTCTGTAATTCTGCTTGATATGCTACATTCTCTTTATTGAATTCATTTAATTCATTTTGAATATCTAATTGATATTCCTGCAACGCATTACTGTATTCATTCAACCATTTATTAAACTTGTTCTCGATTTCATTCTTCGACCATTGCTCCACTTCAGCATTAATTGTTACACCAAAGCCTTGAATCTCATTTGAATAAGTCTGCAATAAACGATTCTGATTAGCGTCATTTAATTCCGCATCTTTAATTTTCTTCTGTAAGTCTGCTTGAAATGCCACATTTTCTTTGTTGAATACATTCAATTCATTTTGAATATCTAATTGATATCTCTGCAACTCACTACTGTATTCAGTGACCCATTTTTGAAACTTATGCTGGATTTCATTATTCACAAACGTCTGCACCTCGCCACTCACCGTCGTTTGATAACTTCCCAATTCAGACGTATATTTCTCCAATACCAACTTGTTGTTTGATAAATCCGCCTCCAACTGCTTTGCTTCATTCTGAATGGATACATTCGTACCATTTTGCGCATCTATCTGCGCTTCTGCAATATCAATATCCGCCTGTTTGATTTTTTTCTGGATATCAGCGCGATAAGATTCAGCGCTCTCATTAAAATCATTCAACCTATCTGATAAATCCGCCTGATATTTACCCAGCTCCACACGCATTCGCTCAATTTGTACGCCTGCCAATTCTGGGTCTTCATTTGTTTCTAAAAATGTAATTAGTTGTCCTGTATCAATACTCGCAGTAGGAGAAATATAACTCGGTGGTGTACCAAGCGATGTCATCGCTACTGAATCACCAAAAGCTGTTTTACTTGCATTACTATATGCTAAAGAACTCAACACTGGTATAGCTGGCGCACCAGAAACAGAAAGTGTCCCAATAGTTGGGAATGTAGGTGCTACAAAACTTGGCTTCGAATAAGTAGGAGCAGTCCCCAAACTACTAACGCTTTGTGCGCTAATACTTGGTACACTCGGCGCTATGCTAAGACTCAACGTGCTAATAGTTGGGAATGTAGGTGCAGTAAAAATTGGCTTCGAATAAGTAGGAGCAGTCCCCAAACTACTAACGCTTTGTGCGCTAATACTTGGTACACTCGGCGCTATGCTGAGACTCAACGTACTAATAGTTGGGAATGTAGGTGCAGTAAAACTTGGTGCTAAGCCAGACAAATTACTTTTTACCCGCGCCATCAAATACTGTAAACCTCGTGCCGATGCGCCCAATATTAATAAATGCTCAACCTCATTTGGGAAGTTAGCAATCGTACTTAATGTTGAAATCGTTACTGATGTCACGGCTGGATAGGCAACACTAACAACCTTAAAAGCCTTTTCACCCGTAGAAGCGGGTAAAGGATACACGTTTACAGAACCATTTTTTAATAAAAAAACAGGTTCTTCTTTTGATGGATAAAATAAAGAATTGCTGTCTTGAACTTTTCGCTCAAAATAAATAGGCACTTCTTTACATGATACAAATTCATCGTTTGTACCGTTTTCCCTATAAACGCCCAATACTTTACCATCTTCTAATAAAAAACCATTGGACGTTTGTTCATCGGATTCTTCCCCCACCGCCCACAATTTATTTTCTGGCATTGCATTGATGATTTCTTTTGCAACAGCATTCATACTATCTGCCAAATATTGGTCATCGCCAACCGTGCCAATCATATCTTCTATTTGTTCTTTAAAATCTGCCATTAGATAAAATCCTGTAATGGTAATGGAATAATATCAGGTTTTGCTTCTCTGGCATTATCCGTTTCAATATATTCCGCTTCAATCTGCCGTGCTAAACCGCGATGCCCAGATGCTATCTGCATCTGTCCGTCAAATGCCAAAAATTGGCTCAATGCATAATGCACACACGCGGGTATTAATTGCGCAGGAATATCTACAACGCTCGTCACCGCAGACTTCGCTGTTGGCTTCGCATAGTAAAATACCTTCAGCGATTTTCCTGCATTCGTATCTTTGGTAAAATATATTTTAGTGTCATTTCCTTCTTTTTTTATAAAATAACCAATTTCATCCACTAAATTTTCATCCAGATTTTCTATATATCGCTTCTCACTTACAAATGGTACGATACTTTTATCAAGCTGAACTTTATAAATTTTATTGCTGATATCATCATTCGAGAATGTATAAACATTTGTGCTTGTTGAGGTAAAACTTTCGCTTGAACGCTTTTTAACCGAACGCAATCCGACTTCATTTACCTTTTCGTCGAACACCTCAGCTTTAAGTGCTTCCAAAACAGGAAAGCTCAGGTTTGCCTTCATTAGTCCAGCGTCTATTAGTTCGTATGCTTCTTGATATCTCACAATTATGTCACTAAACAATATTCAACTGTAATATTATTGCTGGCATCAGAAGACTGAACCTTAACATCTTCCGCTGGAACTTTGGGCAAAATAATCGCACCACCATTATGTAGTTCAGCAATTATTTGTGCGCCAATAGTAACCTTAACGGTTTCTGTTGTTCTCGCCGTAGACCCCAAACCGCTATCATAGTCGAACCCAGTATTTTTGACAAACACCATATCATATCCAGCACTACCTAAAGTTGTTGCTGTTCCCCCCGACACAGTAGCTTCTGCGTATGTAGGGTCTCCACTGCTGTACCCACTTATATTACCTGCAATCTCAATACCACCAGTAGCTGTAGTAGTCGCACTAACACTACCGCCCAATGTTTTTCCTACTGCTGAGTAATGTCTATAACTTGTTTTTGCAACATTGCTACCAGCATTGTCACTCTCATCGTCAGTATACGCAGTTGTAGCTACATACTCATCGACTACATCAACTGAAACTGCATATTTTATATGGTCTGCCATATTTATTTTCCTTTAATTAATGGGGGGCAGTCGCCCGCCCCCCCGATAATCTGTTATTACTGTTTTTACGTCAACTTTAAAACAGCGTGGGTTTGTTCCTGTCTAATTTCAGGCCCCATTTCCACCAGCCATTCATCAGTTTGCCCATCAGAACCATCTTTAACGATATCTTTCCGTAATTGGAAGCCAGATTCACTAAGAACCCGTATATCGAAATTCGATTCATCAATCGCAACAGCGTAATTTTCGTATCCACCCTTCAGTAAAGGATGAGGTACAAAACTTAACTTCCCAACAGGGCCAACATACTCAAGTACACGCAAACCAGCTTTGGTTTCCGAACCTTGAATAGAATTAAGCGCTGTTGAAGCATCACCACGAACCATCTTCGCTAACTTACGCAACCATTTATTCGAAGAATAAACAGTCTTTTCCATACTGCCATCAACCGTATCTTGGAAGATGTTTTCAATCAATGCATCAAAGTCGTTTAATGAACCCGATGAGTCAGACAACTGCAAATTTGAGTTGTCATAACCATTGTTTGATTGAACAGCACCAGCACTTCCACCCACGCCAAGTCCCTGAAACGCACGTTTCGGGTTAGCTGAGCTTGAATCCAGACTCTTCGCGCCGTTGAACATCATTGCATATTCAACATTCACTTTTACTTGAGCCAGTTTACGTGCTTGTAAGCGTGCCAATTCTGGCCCGCCATATTGCTGGGAAACACGCGCCGTACGAGTAATCTCGTAAGGTTCGCGGAAGATTTGCGTGCAGTTTGACAACCGACGCACTTTCTTCTGTGTTGCTTTTCCAACCCCAGCACCCTCAGCAATACCTTCTATACCACGAATGGCAAAGGTTTCACCGTCAGTCAAAGATGCACCATCAGAACCAGCTTCATAAGAAGCCTTCCCGCTGGAGCTACCTGCGCCCGATGCAGTACCAACAAACGTAATCGTTGTTGCTTGGCCGTCAGTAATCATATCCGTTGCATCTGCCACAGAATCAAATGTCCATGTACCAGAGCTATATGTACCGCCAACAAACTGCACGTGTTTATCTGAAGGTGAGGACAGGTTTACATCTTTTCCAACCGCAATACACAGAAAATGTGTGTTTGCGCCTGAACCGCCAGAACCCTGTGCTGAACTACCAGAGATTGTGTAAAGACCACCGACTTCAAACATTTCCATTTGAGCTTGTCGGGGGAGTTTTATGATTGATTGGTCGCCATTTGCAGATGCTGTTGCACTATCTACGACTTCACTGTCTGCGGTCATTTCTCCAGCAGAGAGACTGATAGAACGCTTAACGAAATATTCGTCTTCCATCCACTCAAAAATCGGAACAGGTGTTCCGTGCTGAGACATACGACCAGAAACAGTCAAGATAGGTGTGACACTTGGGTTGTAATAATGTATTTCAGGCCCAAGTTCAAGTACCTGCCGTTGCGAACCGTCTGAGAACTGTGTCGAAGTTCCACTACCATATGTAAACGCCATAAGGCTTTTTCCTTTCAAACCCGATAGCATCCATGACAGCTATCGACTCAACGTATAACGTCTAACCGCTAACGTCTATTATGCTTCGAGTTTTTTATCTTGAATTAGCCATAATGCCAGTCCACCATGATTCAACTTGCTTATCTTGCGCACTTTTTACAGGCGCTGTCTTTCCGTCAACTGCACCCGCATTGGGTACTTTTGTCATTGACTTTTTAACATTTTCAGTTGAAACATTAGCTTCTGACTCCGCATTATCGCTTTCTTGTGTGTTTTGAGCCTGTGGGTCGAGTTTCTTCCATACCTCAACCATATTCTGCGGAGTAACATTTTCAGGGGCGCTCATGAAGCTATAATATTGTTTTATTTCTTCATCGCTCATACCGATTGACTTCAAAGCCTGTATTTCAGAATTTTGTGCATTTATTTGCTGGTCTTCTGCACGAAGCCTGTCCACATATTGCATTGCTTTCTTTGCGCCTTGTTCCATAAGCCATTCGTCATAATCTCCACGCCATTTTGCTGATAGACTGCCTTCAACACTCTCTTCATATACATCATAGTCTTCAGGTTTAGCAGGAGGGGAGCCACCGCGAACATCTTGTTTCTGCACTTCATTCTGCATCATCTTTACCATTTCTGGATTCTGTTTCAGCCATTCATCAAGTTCAGATAACTTTTCATAACGCTCGTTTCGATTGCCCAACTCTTGCTCTGCTTTATCCTTCATACTTTGCATATTTCGATATGCTTCAGCCAATTTCGATTTTCCATCATCATCATCTCGAAATTTATTTTCTATCAGCCAACTTTTTTCCTTACTGTCGTCACTTGTTTCCACAGCCTGTTCTTTCGCAGGCTCATCAGCTTCCACTTCCACATCGGTCTCAGGTTGGCTTTCAAGCACCACTTCAGGTGCGCCTTCGGTCTCCGAGCCTTCAGATGTATTGAACTTATCCAATACGTTCATAAGGTTATCGTCGCCAATGTCTTGGGTCTGCTGTTCTTTTGTCGCTTTACTCACACGATGCTCCTTTTCCGTTTATGAAGTTACCCAACTCCCATTATCCCCTCTTCAATAGGAGGTGGGGCTTCCGTTTCTGAGTTAATCGCACTATCGGACATAAACGCTAAATCACTTGCGGTCTCTCGCGTCATTTCCTTTTGCTTGTCTTGTTCTGCTTTTGCGGTGGCACGCAAGTTGCTCACAGCCTGAGCCACAGGTTTTGTGGCATTTGCGATTTCCGCCCGCATATTTGCATGAAACAATTCTCGTTCTCTGGTTTGTATATCACCAGATAATTCTTTATTTTGCTCTTTTAGTTGAGCATTCTCTGATGTCAGGTTCGATATCTCGCCCATACGCTCGATTAAAGCTGTCTTATCAACATCGCCTTCCATATTCATTATCACCTGAATCTTATCGTAAATACCAACTTGCATAAGTGAAATGTCTCGCGACAGATTAGCACTTGGGCTTTTAGCACGGGTACTTCCAACTACAACACGAATATCAACTTCAGCAGTCGTTACATCATAAATCCGCTCAACAGCCTTTGTATAATCATTAATAACTGGCACGTTGATGGTTAATTCTTTTTCGATTCCCAATGGGTTCACGATACGCAATACACGCTGTTTATCGTAAACGTAAGGCGTATATAAAGCCACACATTTACCAACCTCGTTCAACATGTCATATACGGGCAATATCTTCCAATTCTGCTTCCGTGATGATGCCTCATCTATTATCTGAGCTTCCCCCACCGTACCAACAGCGCCACGAGGGTCGCCCTGCTGAAATTTATACGCACCAAAAATCGTTTCTATGTCGATTTCATAACGCTGTTTCTCAGAATAGAGCTGGCTACTGATGGATGGTGGGGCAAATTCCTTGATTTTGCCATTCGATAGCGCATTCGGGTTTGCACGTATAATTGCATTTGGAACAAACCACTTCTCCATCTCTTCTGGGTCTAAAGCACCATCCTCATATATTAATTTAAAACTGGCTGTAGATGTAGCATGGCTTATTAACAATGCCTCTGTTCGGTTTAACATTCGCTGGGGCGACTTTGCATGACGAACATCACCAGCAGGGTAGGGGGTTCCATTATGCTCATTGCACGCAGGAATAAGAGGAAATCGGTCAATCGGCAACACTTCATCGTAAATAACCTTGTCACCAATTACAAATAATTCGCGGACTTGCCGAATATAAGTAACCTGTTCTTCAACTTGCCCAGCCTTAATATATGATTTATATTTATCCTCTTTGGATAATTTTAAATATTGTTCATGGTCAAATGTATCATATTTCCCCGTCAATACATCCGTGACAATTACATGGGGAACATTCACATAGCTCCACCGTACAAATTTTCTAACCTTTGGCTGACCGTCAGACGTAATATCATTCCGACGAAGAACTTTATCTCGGTTATAGCCATCAGCGCCGATTTCATTCTTATATTCATCCTCACGCGCATCTTCAATAATATCAGCATATTCAGGGAAATGATGCTTTAAAGATTCCTTCGTATGTAGGTCAGACAAAATAATACTTGATGCATCTCTAAAAAATGGGTCTATGGAATTTGGGTCTACATATACACTTTCGGGGGATACACGTTTTATGCGGATACCACCTGCACCATTTTCAGCCTGCCAATCTGGGTATACATAAACAAAACCAATTCCCTTTACAATAAAATCACGGCACACGCTCCGATAATGTCTATCACCATTGCTGTCATACCAAACCTTGTCTAAAAGCGCATTATACACGTGAGCGACTTCATTATCAGTCTTGCCTGTGGCGTGAACATCCCACTCAGGAGATGCACCTGCAATATTAGCCAAAACCTGCTCCACAGCAGGGCGAATTTTATTATTGGCCTCTGGTGGTTGCCCCACACTCAGTAAATAATCTTTTTGTGCCGATGTTAGCTGAACACCCAAGTAAAATTCTTCATCTTCAGCCATCTGCGCCCGATAATCAATCGCATTTGATTGGTATAACGTATATTCATCCCGCACATCATTGGCGGAAATGTCTTCAAGCTTTAATTTTTTCAGTTTTATCATATATTCTTAGGTTATGTTACATTAATGTGACGTTTATTGCAAGAAAAAAATATTAATTTATGCATAAATAACTTCACCTGTTTGCCAATCCATGCCACGCATTTTAGGTTGGAAGGGGATAATACTGCCTTCATCGTCATAAGTCACGTTTGGTTTATACATATCATCTACCGCCCAGCGCAAAGCATCAAGTGTATCTTTCTTAAATGAGCCATGTTCTTTAAAATTTAATAATTCTTGTTCCAACTCGAAATGTTCGTCACGAATAAACATTGCTTTGGATGCAAAATAGGGTTGAAGCTGTTTTATTCGATAATATTTACCCTTTATCGCTTGTTTGGGCGTAATGTTCCAGAAATGTCCCAATTCTTTTGACTTTTGGGTAACATATTCAGATAACATCACATGTCCTGTCTCTTCAATCTTGATTTCTTTCGGTTTATAGACTTCTGCCAGTTCGAAAATTTTATCTGCACCATCCATCGGAGTTACTTGTCCGCGAAAATAGTCAATTACATAAATATTATGTTCTTTATCTACGCCAACAACCATTATAACCGTATAATCCGCCTTTACATTCTCAGATGAAGCAGGGTCTACACCAAAAAATATATTAATAGGCACTTCCCGTCGTTCTCCATCTTCCGCGAGATATATAACGGGCTGGTCATTGTTATAACCAAACGAACCATCCCAATACTGAATATGCTCTTTCTTAAAGACGCGAAAGCTGTCGTCCATTGGTATATTTTGGTATTCTTGATAAAAATAGGCTACGTCACCTTCGGACATCAGCCGTTCCCGCTCATCGCTTAACCATTTGTAGGAACGATAGTCAGACCATAATACTTCTGGTTCTCCGTCGAGTCTGACTATTTCTTTTCCGCTGGCAACAAAAAGCCCTTTTTGTGTATCTTGGACAATAGCTTGATAAAACATCGTATCCCAACCCTTACGTTTTCGATTACCCTTACGGTCAAAAGACATTGGCCCAGCAATACGATTCAAATAACTTTGTTCATCCACTATCGTCCCAATAAATATGAGGCGCGCATCATTGCTACCTGCAATTACAGCGCCATTCAGCCACCCGCGAAACTGTTCGCGTAACAATGGTGTTGCCGTATTGCGCTCACCCTCCCCGTCATCAATAATCGTCAGAGTAGGACGGTAAGCGCCATACTTTAGCCCACGAACCTTTTGGCCAGTACCGCGAACTAATACTTTAACCCAAGAATTGGGTTTGCCGTCTTCATCAAAGCCAGCAATAAATTCTTTTTCCTCTTTTCCCCATGTTTTACCCTTGCGGTCTCCAAAAAAATACTGGAGTTTTTCGTTATGTTCTATTTCATTACCAAGAGCTTGCAAGAAATACTTAGACTGCGTTTCAGACTCAGAAATTAAAACAATAAATTTTTCTTCATCAAATAATATGCGATGTAGGGGGTAAACTAAGTTAATCAATGTAGATTTTGCATGACCACGTGGCGCAACAACAGCCAATTTTGACCCGATTTCCATGCTAAGGAGCTTATTAACAATTTCTTTGTGAAAATCTGGAGATTTAGACCGAATATGATAATTCATTGGCTGTTCTGGGTCTCCAAGTATAAATTTAGCAAAAAAGAATATATCTACATACATTCTTCTTAGAAGACTTTCCCGTTCTTCGGGAGTATAATCGTACTTCAACCCCATCCTTTGCACAGATATGCCAAAAAAAAGAATATTTTATGGAATCGACTCATTTTTTCTTCCTTTTCTTGCCTTTTATGCTCTTTTTTACACGTGATTTTTTCTTTAAAGTATTTATAAGTCTGGATACACCGTCTGAATACCTTATTTCTCCTGTTCCATAGTACACAGGCATTAAGCATCGCCCCCTTGACCCATATATTTTGTATAAGTGTCCACTTGTTCTCTCAAAACAACGATTTCTTCCAACATTGATACCACCAATTCGCTTATCGCACCATCCAGAGGGTATATTTTGCCATCAAGGTTGATAAAAGCATCGCGCTCAACATCCATTTCAACTTGGAACTCAGCCTTCGGTATCGTTGTCTTCAACAATGGCATCAACGCCATCCTTTTTAACCTTTGCCATCAGTTGATTTATCTGTTGGTCGCTTAAATCTTGCCTAACTTGTGCTAACAATTTTTTGTCCCCATCAGATATCATAATAATATTTTGAGCTTTCTCTTCTTTTTCTTTAGCAGTATGCCCTAAAACATCTCCAATACGATTTAATGCTGACAGTCGAACACTATCAGGTGTCTCGCCGTCATCAACAAGTGTTTTTAGATTAACAGCAACATAATCGTCGTCAAGCCCATGTGATTCAAACTTATCTTTTAGTGATTGGTTTACCATTTCCTTTATTGATTTCTTTCTTAATATCCTTAGTCCGCGACGCAGAGCCTGTTTTGGGTTGTTGTCGCTAAAAACCGCCATATACTCGCTGATAATGTCATTAGCATTTGCGTTTCCGAACTCATCAAACGAATTTTTGTTAATGAGTCTCTCGATGTACGCCTTTTGTTTGCTTGTAGGCGGTAATGCATGCACATAAGGTTTACTAATATCGTCAAAAAACTTGGTTTCCTTTGCATAGATATGTTTAGAAGCAGTTGATGTATCTCCATATCCTGTTCGCAGAATTACGCTCGGTTTTACATTCTGTTTATTGAACTCAAACCGCGCAAACACTTGTATAACTCGATTATTCCATGTGACAATCCAATCATTCTTCTCAGCTTTACGCCAATCAAACAAGGCTGGGATTTTATATCTCATCGCCTCAGTTAAGGAATATTCATCAAACTCTTTTCCATGACAATGAACTTTCACATAGCTAATATATCATGACTCTTGGGAAATGCAAACAACTATTACCACATTTTAGTTCCATACTAAATAAAAATGAATTTACTAAATTTTCCATATAATATTAATATACTAATATTATATAATTATACCAGTACCAGTACCAGTACCTATACCAGATTAATAGCTAATTAAATAACCCATTAAATAGTCTATTAAATAACTTATTAAATAACTTATTAAATAAGTGAGGGTGGTTTCTTCTCTATAAAATAATTATTTAAGTACAACTTGTAAGCAATCTGTAGGCAACCTGTAAGCAACTTGGAAGCATTTTAGCTCGTAATTTTTATGGAGGTCTCTCCCCCCCGTACCGCCCCCGCACAAAAGCGGATTCCACATTCCAAAGGCCGTTGAGTAGCCAACTTTTCCCCGTTTACGTTGACCCCGACCCCCCATTTAGCCCACCGTACGCGTAGGATAGCATGCTACTCCTCGGATTCCCTCATGCTAAGCCATCTGCTAAACATCTGCTAAACCTTGATATTGTTGGAGTTGCACGATAATACTGGACTAAGCTAAACGTACATGGTAAGTTGTGCCAACGAATCGAGGGGAAATATCCCAGATTTGATAAACCTAAACCGTCGGGAGACCGACAAGGAGATTGACATGAACATCGAACGCAAACCAACAACAAACACGCTAACCCCCGAGGACATCGAACGCAAGGGTAACACCCACGTAGACACAAGCGAAGGAAAGACCGTCGTGGTGCTACACGTAACCGACATCGTAGCTATTAACCGACGAGATAATAGCATTACCCTCAGCACAGGCGGATGGTTCACCCCGACGACAAAAAGGCGGATGAATGAGGTCGCAGAGGCATACGGTCTCGGATTTCACGTATACCAGACGAAGGGCGAATGGTACGTAGATGCACCCACGTTCTTAAATCCCGACCCAATCCACTTCGGTAGTGACTCGGTGACTTTCGACATGAATGACGATACGTATTCAGCCTCAGCGAATTGATAAGTTTACACCTAAAACGCGAACAAGGAGATAAAACCCATGACTACACAACGAACCCAGATTATAAGCAGATGCATGGCAGATGCTAAGCTTATTAGTGACGGCAATAGGAATTTACGATACCAAACCAATAGTGGAATTTTGATTACCGTCAGTAAATCACCCAAAACTCATAAACAGAGGAGGAAAACCCAATGAAAACAAGCACATATCACCCTCACGCATCTATCCTCGAAGGCATGACAGTCAGAAACTTGAGGAAACTTGGCTATTCTGCAATTAAAGACGGAAAATTATCCTCTACTACGTCCGAAATCGCCCACATGAGGAAGGATAAGCTAATCGAAACCCTCAAAAATGGTGAAATCGGTGCTAAAGTCTCAACACCATCGGAACACGTACCGTCGACAAACCCCTCTAAATCTGATGATGCTAAGCCAGATGCTAAGCCTGATGCTAAACCTGATGCTAAGCCAGATGATGCTAAGCCAGATGAAAAATTAGCGGATGCCATTGCATTCCTAAATGCATTACAGGATGGGCTAAATGGAGATGGAGATGCCGACTCACTTCCCGACGGTTCGCCAATTCCCGAGGATAAATTACCAAAAGGAACTATCAGTCACCCACTACTCGATAGGATAGTGAGGAAAGCGCGAAGGCACAAGAATGTTATGCTTGTTGGCCCCGCAGGAACAGGAAAAACAACCTTAGCACAACAAGTTGCTCAAGTTATCGACAAGGACTTTGGGCATATATCATGTAGTGCAGGAATGTCAGAAGCACAGGTGCTTGGAAGAATGACTATGGATGGGAGTTATATCGGTACTCAATTTATAGACATTGCAAAAAACGGTGGATTGTACTTAGCAGATGAATTTGATGCAAGTGACTCAAACATGCTTGTGGTATGGAATTCATTCCTCGCGAATGGGGTGCTAAGCGTACCCAATAACCGAGAGCAACCGTCACTTGATAGGCATGAGGATTGTTACTTCTTGGCATGCTGTAACACATATGGTACAAGTGGCTCGTGGGAGTATACAGGACGGAATCAATTAGATATAGCAACTCTCGACAGATTTGCACTTAGCACCGTATATGTCGACTATGACCCAAGACTTGAAGAGTATCTACTCACAGGCAAGATGAAGAGGAAAACCAACATGAGGTTCGATACTCATGACGGTAGTAAGTCCTCTGTTAGCATTAATCTAAGCGCATTGAATAAGGCACTTATCCATCTCAGAAAGAATGTAGTAAAGGCAAACATAAGAAGAGTGGTTTCTACAAGGGTCTTCTCTGAGGGGAGAAAAGCTATCCTCGATGGAGATACGGCAAGCCAAGTGTTAGACGATGTAACGGTATCGTGGGAAGAAAATGAAAAAGATAAGGCTTTGCTAATTGAGATTAAAAAAGATGTTCAGACCGCAACAAACCCACAGGTGTAAACATGCTAATAAATAAAGATAAAATAGAGTTTATTCGAGACCCTAAAGGCAAGGGGCGAGACTATCAATACTATGAAGTTAAGGATGGCAAGAAAATAGTTAGACGGCTCTTCATGAAAGAGTACAAGAATAACCGCGAGTTTATGAAATATGTGAAGGAAAATAAATATGTGTATGGTGGTGACGAACCTTTATGGACATATGGCTCTTATCGAACTCGCGCCAAGACTCACGAAGTCGCAACGCGGGGAGATGTATCGAATAAGATTGTTGATTTGGTTCGAGAATTACGCACAGAGATTGAATTCGAAAGCCCAGAATTGTTTAGTGGTCGTGGTAAATCCATGAAAAGAAAAAGGCGGTACAGAGACGATGGTGATGAATTAGACATTGATAGAGTAATGTCGGGAGTACCAGAATATTGGATAAAAACCGAAAGAGGTGTTCAGCAGAAGGCAATAACATTAGGTCTTAATGCATCCATGTCTCACAGGAATGGCGAAAAGGAATTCGCGCAACTTACTGCAATGGCTATAGTGCTAAGTGACGTGCTAACAACGAGGGGAGTAGCAACGCGGATTATGTATTGCTCCTCGGGATGGAATGAATTAAGGGGTTTAAGTACGCACGAAACATCGGTCAATTTCACGTTAAAAGATTTCGAAGAGCCACTTGACCAACGGCGTATCGGACTCATATATGCACAGGGAATCTTTCGAGATTCAATTTTCGCTCTTTTCAGAAGAGGATTCTATGGACATACAAACGCTATGGGGTTTGGCAATTCAATGGCTACTTCAGAAGAGATGATGGAATTCATGGGCATAGATTATATTGTTGAAAACTCATGGGGTGGCGGTTCAATGAGTGAATATGCACAGAACTTTGTGACTCAAATTATGGAAGGATGCTAAAAATGGGTGCTAAAACTAAAGCCATAGATATAATTCCAAACGGCGAAAGGCATAGGGGAATACCTAACGGTGTATTGGAATATGTATTGGGTGTGGTTGAATATATCGAATTTGCTGACAACGTGCGAATCGCTGAAAAAGGGAATCCAGATAGCCAAACTCGTTACGAAAAGCACAAGCGCATAGGGTGTTGCGGAAGTGCGGATTACATACTCGTTCCCTTTCTTGTCGATGGGAAAGAGTATTACTTCGGATACAATTATGGTCATTAAAAAACACAAACATTATGATTGGAGTATATAATGAACGACCAAGACTTATTATTACGAATAAAAGAATTAAAGAACTTCATTAAAAAAGTTAAACCCATGTACTACTATGTTCGAGGGTGGGAAGACTTTAGACACCATTTATTGGAGACCATGCACGAACTTGAATACCGAGCCAAGTTTATGGACGATAAAATGGTGAAATTTCGACAAAACAACCAACAATAAACAATAAAGGATTATTATGTCAAAAGTAAAACACAACAAGTATTTCATTTGGATAAAACAAGACAAATATCTTGTCTTATCTTTTTGGGGATTCAAAAGAAACTTCATGCTTTATGCTATTTGGGATAAAGTTTTTTGGGTCGACCTAAGAGTCTCGGAGAATATCCTTAAAGCTAACGCTATTAATTGGTGGGAACTCGACTATAAAACCTTGATAGACTTTGATTCGAGACAATACGTACAACTTAACGATAACTTAAATAAAAGAGGAACAGAAAATGACTGTAAATAAAAAGAAAATACATCAATATTTCACAGAAAATGACAGACTGCTCAATTTCATTTTTCGTGTTGAAATGTTTTTCAAACCCAAAGAACACAAAAAACTACTCAATTTCATTCGTCGGTTAGAAAGTATCGACATAAACAACGAACACAAAAAACGGAGACAATAAAATGACAAAAGAAAAACACTACGTAATGAGCGAACTAAAAAGTCAACTCATTGATGAACTCGTAGAACGGTGGGGTGAAATCAGCGAACACAAGTACCCCGAAGACCTAATTGATGAACTCGTAGACTCATACGTTCCAATTTATAATTGGGAACTATTGGAATATGCACAAGACGATATAGACTTGGCTATCTGCGTTCCAGAGGCTTTAGCGTTCGACGGTTCGAACAATGCAATTAATATAATCGCGGGGAATATCTACGAATGTCTACGTGGCATTGCATTCAACGAATTCTATGTAAGAAGAGAAGAAGAAAAAAAGGAGAAAAAATAATGAATAAAAAAGCACCATATCCAATAATAACCATAATTGTCGAGAATGATAAACAAAAAAACGACATTCTTAGAGTGTTAGAAGAAGGTGAGATTAACGGTGATTTGGATTTCGCTTTTGAGGTTGGTCAACTCATTACTGAGACGAAAGATACAATAACATTTGGAAGTGAATGGTGTATTGGTGATGTAAAGCACCTATTCAAAGAAGAAATTTCCCATATGAATGATGATGAGATATACGATGAATTAAGTAGGGTTGCTAAAGCTTATAACGACCATGCTCATTGTGATGATATTTGGGGAATTTTTGCTGATTGTTTTGAAATTAAACCAAAAGAAAAGGAACAAAAATGATAACGTTAAATGTAGGTCTGCTTTTAGGGTTGTTGGGATTGGCAACGTGGTCAATATTCTGCAACATATACATATTATACAAATGGCATAAACAGATAAAAGAAAGTGAGGTGGAGTGATGGAAGAAGTTAAAGAATTGCCTTGTGATATAAGTGTTTGTTCAGAATGCGATAAGCATACTGACGATGATTCTCCATATAATAACACAAAATGGGATAACTACGGAGACCCATATTGCCAAGATTGTTTTAATAAAATAGAAAGTGAGGTGGAGTAATGATTGATTATATATTAAACCCATTCGTACTTATAAATACAATGTGGATGATAACACTTATAATTATAACAATACTTTTGAGAAAAAAATGAATACCCTTTGGATTAGTATTGTGGGGTTCCTATTCGGTTTATGGTGCGGTATAATGCTCGCATATATGAGATTGAGAGAATTATCAAAGGAAAACGAGGAGTGTTGGAATTATATTACCGAATTAGAGGATGATCTTAATGTATGACAATATGACAGAGGCTTAACTGCCACATCGTCTATTGGATAGTTATATTTATAGTGGTAACTTGATGTATCCAAAATGAGGAGATTATGAGCAAGAAGAAGAAATTCCCAGATAAAAGCGACCCCCAAAAACATTGTGCCAATTATAATTCTGGTATGTGTATGGGGATTCAGATAGGGAGCCACTTGCAACAATGGGTAGATTCAGATTTATATGGAAAGCGGTGTCGGATTTTGGATAAGAAAGAATGCGACTATTTTATCGAGATTGTAGAGCCGATTTTATGAGAACGGGCAACAGGGTGGTTACCTCCTTTCCCACCCTCCGTTCTTGCCCTTACAGGTATAAATATGAACTTGTAAGATGGGCTACCAAAAGATTTAATATTAGTGAATCAAAGGCAAACGATATGAAGAAAAAACAATTATATGCAATATGGTTTAATCTATGAGTTATATAGGTTATATTAACAAGCCCATTAGACACCATCCCGATCTATCACCGAGGGATAAACTTGTTTATTGCGAGATTACTGCCACCTTAGATGATAGAGGGCTTTGTGTTAAAAATAATATTTATTTCTCGAATGTTTTGAATTGCACCAAAAGTACGATCTCGGCAAGTATGACTAAATTACGTGAATTTGGGTTCATCGACATTATAATCGAAAAGGATAGCGAAAGCCAGAAGTTTAAGAAGAGATATATTATTTTGAAAACCAGTACCAGTTTTTCGGGTGGGGGTAATCCAAATTTAGAAAAAGCCGTGTCTGATTTATCGGTAGGGGTAGAGCCTATTTTGGCTAATGCCACCGAGGAGAATGGTACAAAAGCCGATGCCGATTTTTCCGATTCTATTATTATAAATAATAATATTAGATATATATACTCTGATAAGAGGGTTCCAATTAATTATAATACAAAGATTACACAAGGGCAGATGGAATATCTCAAACAGATAGTAACGGAATTTTATACGGCAAAGCATAAACAATACCCCAATCACGTTAAAGCGGATTGGTATAACGATCAACGGCTAACGGTTGGTTCGGTTAATACTTTATTTGACCTCATTAAGTTAGATGGGTGGAATGAAAAAGAAGTTCGTGATGTTATCAGATGGGCTACAAATGACTCTTTTTGGTCATCCAATCTGTTATCTCTAAAATCATTACGGATTAAATCAAAAAACGGACAAACGAAGTTTGCAAATTTGCAAATTAAGTTTGCGAACTAAGGAGAATACAATG
>Ga0098055_1000362_pt1 | contig 28333 bp, 23 predicted proteins | sample 17_taG_FD_75107 | JGI IMG/M metagenome (GOLD analysis project Ga0098055, IMG submission 75107) | Marine viral communities from the Subarctic Pacific Ocean - 17_ETSP_OMZ_AT15314 metaG | ecosystem: Environmental > Aquatic > Marine > Oceanic | place: Pacific Ocean | collected 2015-01-18 | reverse complement strand
GAATCAAGAGGTAATGTATACTCTGGTTTTGCTGGTGCTGCTGCTCCTGGTTCAGGTGCATTAGGAGATTTCGATGAGATCTTAAAGCAATTAGATAAGCAAGGTGCTATTGAAGAAAATATGTTATTCTTATCAAGACAAACTGCTCTTGATTTTGACGATATGTTAGCTGCTACAAATGGTGGTTATGCTTCAACTAACGCTGCTTCTTACGGTTTATTTGATAACGAAGCTGAAATGGCACTTAACTTTGGTTTCTCTGGTTTCAGAAGAGGTTCTTATGACTTCTATAAAACTGACTGGAAATACTTAAACGATGCTACTACAAGAGGTATGTCTAATGCTATTGATGGTGTTATGATACCTGCTGGTACATCTACAGTATATGATCAAATGTTAGGATCAAATATCAGACGTCCTTTCTTACACGTAAGATATAGAGCTTCTGAAACTGAAGATCGAAGATTTAAAGCGTGGATCACTGGATCTGTTGGTGGTGCTTACACTACTGATTTAGATACAATGAGAGTTAATTTCTTATCTGAAAGATGTTTAATTACACAAGCTGCTAATAACTTCGTGTTATTTAAAGGAGCTTAATTATTTATTAACATTTAAAATATAGAAATTATGGGACACATAAAATTAGCAAAAGCTAGTGGTCAATTTGATGTGGTATCTGCCGATGGTGTAGGTTCAGTTAAGTTAACATCAAACAAAGTAGTTATAGGATATATAGCTAATAAAGAAGTACAAATAACTGGTGCTTCTAACTTAACAGCTACAGATGTTTTTACTGTTGTAAAAGCTATCGACGTAATGGAAGGGGCTACTGGCCCAGCTCCATTAGTAGAGTTAAGTTCTAAAGTTACTGCTACAGATATTGAAGCATTATCTTAAAAAACAATAATAAGATCCCGCTTCGGCGGGGTCTTTATTAATTTATATTATATTATATTATGGAAGAAACAAAAACAAAAAAGGCTCCAGTCAAGAAGGCTGCAGCTAAACCAGTAGATAACTGGGAATACAAAGATAGAAACTATTACTTAGTAGGTAATAAAACACCGTTAACATATACTATACCAAGTAGACATTCTAAAAGATACCCTTTAGTATGGTTTGATCCAGAGCAAGGATATGAAAGAGAAATGAGATATGCTACTAATATGAAAAGTATATTTGTTGATGAACAAAAAGGAGCAGCTACGTTAAAACATGTAATGTTTAATACTGGGCATTTATTTGTTCCTAAAGAAAAAAGAAATTTACAAGAATTTTTAGATAAACACCCTCACAAAGGTGTTATATTTCAAGAGTTTGATCCAATAATAGAAGCAGAGGATCAGTTTGAAGATTTACAATATGAAATACAAGCTATGAATATGGCTTATGAAATGGATATTGAGCAAGCTGAGGCAATATTAAGAGTAGAGGTTGGATCATCTGTTAGTTCTTTATCATCTAAAGAGCTTAGAAGAGATTTATTGTTATTTGCAAAAAGAAATCCAGAGTTATTTATTAACTTAGCAAATGATGAAAATGTAATTCTTAGAAATTTTGCTATCAGAGCTGTTGAAGAAAGAATAATAGACCTTTCACAAGATCAAAGAAGCTTTACTTGGAAAAGCAATGGTAGAAAATTAATGAATGTTCCGTTTGATGAAAATCCATATTCAGCTATGGCCGCTTGGTTTAAGACTGATGAAGGTATGGAAGTTTACAAATCAATAGAGAAAAAATTCAAATAACAAGTGATTATAATTAAGGGTAGTTTATGCTACCCTTTTTAAAATATTAAAATGGCAATAAACGTAAACACTGTATATACTACTGTTCTTACTATTCTTAATAAAGAACAAAGAGGTTATTTAACACCGTATGAGTTTAACAAACTTGGTACTCAAGTACAATTAGAAATATTTGAAAGTTACTTTGAAAACTTAAATCAAATGTTAAGACAACCTAGTAACGATACAGAATACGCAAACAGAGTTAAATTGCTACAAGAAAAAATAGCTACATTTGAAACACAAGCCACTGCAACTGTAGCCTTATCCGGTATATTCGGTCAAACAACATTACCTGCTGATAATCATAGATTTGGTATGTTAGAATATACAGACAGTGCTAAACTTCCAGTAGAAGTTGAAAAATTATCACGTCATGAATTTTTACAAGCTAGACGTTCTCAGTTAACATCACCTACAAGCAGTCACCCAATATGTTATTTGGAGGGAAATACATTAAATATATTACCAGGTATAGCTACAGCAGCTGCTAACGCCGGAAACGGTACAGGTGCTCAAAGCTATATTATAGAATATGTTAAAAAACCAGCTGATCCAGTTTGGGCTTTTACAGTTAACAATGTAGGTGGATATGTGTATGCTTCTGGTTCCTCTACTGATTTTGAAATATCAGACGTAGATCAAACTGAGCTTATATTAAAAATATTAATGTACGCTGGTGTAATAGTAAGAGATAACGAAATAATATCACAAGCTGCTCAAGCAGCGGTAGCTCAAGATTCACTAGAACAAATGTAATAAATTATGCCAAACAAAACAGCAGCAACAATTCCACTAACAGAAAACGATCAACAATACTATGCGGGTCAATATGGTCCTATAGAAAATGAGTCAGGTAACGTGCAGTTGGTTTGGAGTTTTCCAGACTTAAATACTACACTAATTAGTAACTATGACGATGTTAGTTCAGGCGTTCAAGTTAGAGATACAGGTAATTTTAAAGTTCACGTATTAGCTACGGCTACAACTATACCTTCTGACAGTAACCAAGTACCTGTTCAAAATATAGCAGTAACTGACACTACTAACAATACTATTATATTAAAAAATATACAAGGCTCAGCTCCCGCTAACGGTCAGTTTATTTTTTTACAATTAACTGATATAGCTACAGGTGACAATTACGGTAGTTATAGTTACTTGACATTAAACGATATTATAAGCAACTTTCAACTAGCGTACACGGGTGATGGTCAAATATTAACAAAGGTAAGTAGAACTCAACTATTGTTTCACACAAGAAGAGCTATGCAAGAATTATCATATGATATTTTAAAAGCTTACAAATCTCAAGAACTAACTGTACCAACAAACTTAACAGTGCCAATACCTAAAGATTATGTTAATTACGTTAGAGTAGCTTGGGCTGATAACTTAGGGCTATTACACACTATATATCCACTATGGGGACTTAGTGGTAATCCTGACGAATTACCTATTCAAGATGGCGCAACTGGCGTACCTAGTCAAAGTTCTTATGGAACTAACCTAGAAGCTTCAGAATCTATAATAGAAGACAGATGGAAAGACGCTAACGACAGGCAAGTAGTAGGAGATTATGATCCGTTTGATGATAGTGGTGTTTATAACTACCAGTGGTACAAGCAAGCTTATGGAGGTAGATACGGATTAAACCCTGAAACAACACAAAGAAATGGTTGGTTTAGCATAAACCAGAGGACAGGTATGTTTACGTTTAGCGCTGGCTTAGTTAGCCAAGTTATACAACTAAGTTATATATCAGATGGCTTAAGTATTGACTTTAATAGTATTGTTCCTAAACTAGCTGAAGAAGCTTTTTATGCTCAGATACTATATAGAGTTGCTATGACTAGAAACGATGTTGATGGAAATACAAAATCTTTTCTTAAAAGAGATTCTTATGTAAAAACTAGAAACGCTAAATTAAGACTATCTGAATTAAAAATAGATGAAATAGTTCAAATATTTAGAGGTCAATCTAAATGGATTAAACATTAAATTAAATGGCTCAAAGAAAATTTAACCATACATTTACTCAGTCTAAGATGAATAAAGACTTAGACGCTAGACTATTAGCTAATGACGAATATAGAGATGGTCAAAATATTTCTGTTTCTAGATCAGAAGGATCTGATGTAGGTGCGTTAGAAAATATTTTAGGTAATTTACTTTTTAACCAATTAACTTCAGATACTTCAGGAGCTACAACAGCGGTTTCTTTATTACAATTTATAGGTTGGTATATAAGTGAAGACACTAATAAAGTTTATATATTTGCAACTGACTTTCAAGATAGTTCATCAGATCAAATATCTTTATTTGCTTCACCAAATAGTTCACACAAGATAATTGTAGCAGATTTAACATCTAACACTGTAAACACTATTGTTTCTGGTAGATTCTTAAATTTTTCATATAATAGTCCAATACTTGACTCTGCTATGATAGAAAATCAACTGTTCTGGACAGACAATAGAAATCAACCGCGTATTATAAATGTTGAAACTGCTGAGTCTAATCCTAACTATTACTTTCACGAAGACCATATATCTTTAGCTAAATATTATCCTCATAAGCCAATACAACTTTTTGAGGAGTACTCACAATCTGCTTTTCTTACTACAACAACAGCTGGAAGAGTTGAAGGTTATATTACATTTGATTCTATATATCCTTACTTTCTGTTTGACAAAAGTGTAATGAGTGCTGCTATGATAACCGCGCTTGAAGATAATATTGGCTTGCAAGGCTATGTTAAAGGTAATGATAATAACACTTGGGAGTTTAAAGTAGCATATGTTCAAACGTTAACTAGTTATCCAAATGATCCGTTTACAAGTGGTACTGCTTTAGCTGTTTTTATTGATAGAGATATAAGCGCTCAAGTAACTACACAATCAGATCCTGATGGAGCTACGTTTAACTATACAGTTTATTTTGTAGACCAAACATCGAAAGATGTATCATCTCCGTGGTTAAGAGAAGATCAAGTTAAACTTAAACTTGATAGTGTTAGCTCTAGCTCAGGTGGATATGTTTATACTAGCGGTGCTACTGGAAATTATGACTATGCACAGGCATTATATATGTTTGGTACGCGATCGCCTTATAACTATTTAGAAAAAGTAACAGGTGGTGGTGATTGGGAACCATTCCAAATAGCAAACCATTTTCCTAAAAACACTGGTACAGCAGCGATAGGTTATCCTAGAATAACACATCCTGGTTTAGATCCTAACAGATATTACGTAATAACAGATGTTTATGATCCAGCAGCAGCAGCTAAAGGTTTTCAAGTTAGCGAGCTTAGCGGATTTGTTGGAGGTACTTTAACACCTATAAATTCTAATCAAATATTTTCAGCAGGTGATGTTGTTACAGTTCATTGGCCTAACAAGTATTATAATTACAACTTTCCAGGAGATCAAAAATTTTTAGAAGACAAGTTTGTAAGATTTTCATATAGGTTTAGATATGACGATGGACAGTGCTCTGTAATAGCTCCTTTCACTCAAGAAGTTTTTATACCAAAACAAAAAGGATATTTTTTAAAAGAAGTTGGTAGACAAAAAAGTAGTGGAATAGATGATAATAAATATATTCCACAAGAATATAAGGCAGGTCAAAATACCATAGTTGACTTCATGGAAAATGAAATTACAGAAGTTAAACTAAGAATACCTTGTGAATATGCAATAAACACTTTAGCTAACAATTTAAAAGTAAAAGAAATAGAGATATTATATAAAGAATCTATGGGTTTAAGTATTAAAGTAGCAGAAACTTTAGACATAAATGATACTTCTATAACCTCTAACTCAACTAATTTTTTAGAATATATATATCAATCTAAGCAGCCAATTAAAACTCTTAGATCTGCTGAAACTACTAGAGTTTACGACAATGTACCTGTAAGAGCTAAAACACTAACTTCGTCAGGAAATAGAGTTATATTAGGTAATTTTTTTGATAAGCATAGTTCACCTGACAGTTTAGCGTATTATGTTTCTGCTGGTAGAAAACTAACACCAGGCAGCACTTCGCAAAATCCGTCAAACAATATAAGCAGTAATTTACCAGGTAAGTTTAGCAATGTATCATATCCTAATCATAGTTTAAAACAAAATAGAACATATCAAGTAGGTTTAATACTACAAGACAGATATGGCAGATCATCTGATGTCATATTATCAAAATTTACTGATACTAATTTTACTTTACAAACAGGTACGTTTGCTGATGATCCACAAACTTTTGGTGGGTCAACACTATTCCACGGTTATTTACCTTCTGTAACAGAGCCTTTAACAGCTAGTCCAGCTAGTAAAAATGTAGTTAATTCTGGTATTGTTAACTGGCCAGGTGATTCATTAAAAGTTTTATTTACAGAACAAATACCTCAAACAATTAGTTATGCAAGTGGTTACCCAGGTTTATATGAAGATCCTTTAACTACTACTACTATAAGTGCAATTGATACTAATAACAGTACGATTGATGTTCCAACTGGCGGAGCTAGAGACTCAGCAAAACCAGGTGACATTTTAAAATGGACAGCTTCAAATGTAAATTACGAAATAGTTTTACAATATGTAGCTATAAATATTCAAGGAGGTGGCACAAACAGATACGGTGTAATTAATCAAGACGGCAGCGATGTAGCTGTATATCCTGCAGTTGGACAAGTTGTAGATTTTATTAGCGCTGGAAAAGCAATGGGTTGGTATAGTTACAAAGTTGTAGTAAAGCAGTTAGAACAAGATTATTTTAATGTTTATTTACCTAGTTTACTAAATGGAACACCAGTTATCAAGCCGTTTGACTTAACATGTACTTTCGTTAATGCTAGCAATAAGGTTACAGTAGATGCTTTAACAGGTATAGAAAATTTAACTTTTCCCTTGTTAGAAGGTATGAAGGTAGTTACGCCAGGTGGTAAAACTTATTATATAAATAATATTTTAAACTTTACTACGTTTGAATTAACTTCAGTGGCTACAGCAAGTGAAGCTAGTGTAGAAGCTACTTTTAGCACTGAGGCTAGCAGTGGAGTTTTAAATGTTACAACACTATTAACTGATAACGCTAACAAGGTACCACCAGCTTTAAATGAAACAACTCCTGTACAACAGCAATACTCTACCAGCAATGTAGAACTAATACCTAGATTAGCCGAGTTAAGTAGTTCTTTTATTACAGATCGACCTTATTATTCCTCTGCTACAACTGCTTCAGGCCCTGTATTTCCAGGAATACAAACACTGAAAGTACAATCAATTGGAAATTTTGAAAGTTTATTTAGAAGAGGCAGTTTTAATGGCTTATACAACGCAGATACAGATCCACCAACTGCTATTATTCAAAATACGTTTAACTTAGGTTCAGATTCAACAATTGCTAAGCCTTCTTCTGAGTCAGAGACTTTACCTGCTATATATGAAACTAATCCAACTTTAAGTAACATAGAAATATACTACGAAACAAGCACATCAGGTACCGTAAAAGAATTAAACACTTTAATAAGAGATAATTTAACAGTACCAACTCAATTTGTAACATACCCAGGAAGTGGCACTGGTACATCCCCTTTGAGTACTGTTAGTTTTAATGAAAGTTTAACTTACTCTCAAACCGCTACTATAGTTAAGTTTCAAATAGTAGATCAAAATGGTAATTTAGTATCTTATGCAAATGCAGAAAACTTTAATTTAGGCACAGCTACTTATCAAAATGGCACTTCAATTAGCGCAGCTCCATTTACTGTTACTCAATCTGCTGATGCAGGCGAACAAGCTAATAGTGTTTATTTACTAAAACCAACAGCTACTAATCCAATGTATAGTTCTGGTAATGCTGGCTTAGACAATGTTAATTTTAATGTTAATTTTAATTTTCTTCAATTTGGTATATTACCAGTACCGTATAGTATAAATTTAAATACGTTTGTAAACAATATAGCTCCAGTATTTAGAGTTTCTAGAGTTAACGCGGCTGGTACTGTTTACTATGTTACAAGTGGTCTAGGAACTGGCGCACCTGTTTCACCTGGTCCTACTAATTGGGGTAATGCTGATGGTACTAATAGTACTAAAAGTAGAGCAACAAATGGCTCTAGTATTCAAGCTTCAGGGAATGTAAGCTCTAACTTAGGTATTAGTTGGAAATTGTTTGTTAAAGGAGGACCTCTCCCTTCAACGTTTGTAGATGCTAGTTCTGTAGAAGGATTAGGATTAAGCTTAATAGTAGAAGGAGATTATTGTAATTTAAGTGTTGGTAAATACGTCGAAGAGTACGTAACTGGAAATATAAATGTAGAAATAAGAGCTGTAGACCAGAACGGCAATGGATTATCAACAGTAATATCTCAGTTTGATATAAGATTATTAGAAGATTGAGTAAATTAGTTAATGAAATAAGTGATTATATAATATGGCAAATACACTACCATTAATAGAAGTAGATTACTATAATTCTATTTGGAATAAAAGAATTTTAACGCCTCAACCAGTGAAGCAGATAGGAACATCAGATGCAGTACCAGGCGGTACTGGATCAGCTGCTAATTTAGGTACATGGCCACTTAACAATGTATTTGCGCCACCATTAACATTTAATCCTGCTTTTGTTACAGACGGTCCTAGTACTGTTAGTGCTACTGAATCTGTTAGTCCACAAAATTTCTATGTTGAAGAAATGTTTATTAGAGGCGGTTTTAATAATAACTCTATGTCTTATGGTGTTAGAGCTTATTTAGATGAAGAAGAGCCAAGACAACAGCATAGATTTAATACTTTGATACATTCAGGTATATTTAATTCTAGAACAGGTATAAACAGAACTAATGAGTTTCCTGTAGGAACTAATATAACTAGATCAACAAATCCTCAGTACGGTTCAATACAAAAAATATATGCTGATGAAAACGATGTAGCTGTATTACAAGAAAACAAATGTAGTAGAGCTTTAATAGATAAAAATGCTATATACAATGCTGAAGGTGGAGGAAGTGTAACAACTTCAAACACTGTAATAGGTGAAATAGTGCCTTACGCTGGTGAATATGGTATAAGTAAAAATCCAGAATCTTTTGCAGTATATGCTTTTAGAAAGTATTTTGTTGATAGAAATAGAAATGCAGTATTAAGACTATCTGGTAATGGCATAACTGAAATATCAGAATATGGTATGCGTGACTGGTTTAGAGATAATCTATCTACAATGAATGATGATTATACAAATGAGTATACTCAAGATTTAAATATAACTAATATTAATACTTCTCAAGGTAATAATGTAAGTTTTTTTCAATTTGGCTCTGGTAACGATTTAAAGTCTAGTATAATACCTGGATCTAAAATATTTTGGTCTCAAGATGCTGGAGTTTCTTACATAGATACTACAGCTACCGCGTTAGGTTCTGGAAGTATAGGATCAGGTTCAAGAGTTTTATACACAGATAAAGTGTTAGACAGTTCTTTCATGGACCCAGGAAATAATGGTAGATTAAAGTTAATAGCTCCGTATAGAAGTAGAGCTTATGGTGGTTGGGACGCTTATAATAAGCAATATATTATTTCATTACAGTATAATAACACTAGATCTGGTCAAAATACCGACGCCTTACCTAACCGTGATACTACATTTTATACTTTAGGTTTTGATGATTCTGTTAATGGGTGGCCAAGTTTTTATAGTTATATGCCTACTGCAATAGGTAGTTTAAAAAACCAAGTGCTAACACTTAACAATCAACCTTACGCACCTGGTGTTTACTCGGGCTCTCCTAGTCAGTTAACTGGCTTGTATACGCATTATGCAGTGTCAAGTCCTCATGGATCTTTTTATGGCACTAGTAACGCTTCTACAGTTTCAATAGTAGCAAACTCTCAACCTTCACTACAGAAAAACTTTTTAACAATAGATTATGAAGGAGATAGTGGCTGGAAGGCTAGTGTAATAACATCTGATCAAACAGGTAAAAATATAAATAGAACAACAGGTGGCGCTTTATCAGGTGGTTTTAGTTTTAGTAACGACAATGCTAACATTGTAAATAGTTACGTAGAAGGAGCATATGATAGCCTAGGTAACGTAGGCACTGCAGCTAACCCAATAAACACCCCTTTATTAAGAGCTGGTTTTGATAGAAAAGAAAATAGATACGTAGCAAACTTTATTAATAATTCAACACAAGCTCCAGGTGAAATTATATTTGGTAATAGTATTAGCGGGTTAAAAGGTTATTATTTAGATATAACATTTAGTACCGATACCAGTACTGACCCAGGTGGCATGAAGGAATTATACTCAATAGGAGTAAACTACAATGTATCTTCAATTTAATTTAATATGAATATAAGAAAGTTAACAGAAGCTGATTATACAGCTTTAGAAAAATGGTGGAAAGCTTGGAACTGGCCACCTATTGAAAAAGATTTTCTACCAGAAAATGGTACTGGTGGACTAATGGTACAAGCAAAAGACGGTACGCCTATCGTTGCGGGTTTTTTATATATGACAAACTCTAAGGCAGTTTTATTAGAATGGATTATATCTAATCCAGAATATAGAGAAACTGACAGAGATACAGCTATAACAGCCTTAATAATGGGAGCTGAAGCTGTAGTGTTAAACGCAGATAAAAAATATATGTTTACTATTGGTAGAAACCAAAAATTAATAAACAAGCATAAAGAATTAGGATGGCAAGTAGACGAAAAGCCTTCTTACGAGATAGTTAAAAATTTAAAACAATAAGTATGGGAGTTATGACTGGCTTAGCTATTGCTGGAACAATAGCAGGAATTACATCAAACGCTATAGCAGCTAAAAAAGCTAAAGATGGAGCTGCTGAGGCAGCAGAAATAAAAAATGCTGAGCAAGCTGCATTAGACGCTTTAGTAGCAGAAAGACCTGCGTTTAAAAACCCATATGAAAACATGACTAATCAGTTTGCTAATCTAGATAATCCTTATGCTAATTTAACTGTAGCTACTGAAGCTTTTAAAATGCAAGCTGAACAAGCTGATCAAGCGTTGGCAAATAGTTTAGATGCCATGATGGAAACAGGTCAAGGAGCTGGTGGAGCAACAGCATTAGCTCAAGCGGCATTAGAAAGTAAAAGAGGTATTGCTGCTAGTATACAAGCTCAAGAAACACAAAACAAATCTTTAGCAGCTGAAGGAGAAGCTAACATGCAGAAGTTAAAAGCTGAGGGTGCTCAAAGATTAGATGAAATGAAAGCTAAAGGTAATCAACTTGAACAACAAGATGCTATTAGTTTTCACGAAGCTAAAATGGACAGAACTGCTAAATTGTTAGACAACGCTGCTCAAAACGAACAAGATCAAATGGCCGCTAGAAGCGCTGCGATCATGGGTATAGGTAATGCTGCTGTATCAGGAGCAGGAAGTATAATGAAAGGTATAGAAGCCGACCAATAAAATGTAAATATGAGTTTTAAAAATCCACAAAGAATAATAAACAAACAGTTTGACGCTTTTATTGCAGGTGGTAATAACGTTACTAAAAGCATAGCGCCTGATATAGCTACAATGCAGAAGCATATAGCAGAGCAAAAAAAATATACTAAAGAGCTAGAACAAAGAGACCAACAACAAGGATTTAAATTAAGATCAAGTTTAAATGAACTTACTACTACTGGTAATAGAGTGTTAGATGAAAACATACAGGTTTTTTGGAATGAACAAGTGGATAACTATTTTCAAATTAAAAATGCTATGCAAGACGGTACTATCACCAAACAAGAAGGTAATAGAGGTTTAGCTAAGATAATGGCATTAGTACCACAGTTTAAAAGACAAGTGCAAATAATAGGTGCACAAGCAGCAGCATTTAAAGATGACGCTGCTAACGGTAATGTATCTTCAGTAGGTTCTATAGAAAATAAAAGTTTTTTAAAGCGCGCTGGAGATGGTGGAAACATAGGCATAGTAGAACGTGGTGGACAGTTGTACTTCTATGCGCCAGCAGAAAATGGTGAGCCAGAAGCTATGATAAATGGTAATGAGTTATTAACAATGGAAAACTCAGGTCAAAACATGTACCAAACAAAACCTAACTTAAGTGAAACAGGTGATAAGATATTCAACGCAGAAATAGAACCAGATAGTAATACTAGTGATTTTGTTACATATGAAACTTTTAGAAAAGGCGATCCTAATCCTATAAATGGTAAGCCTATGAATAACTTAGAAGACGGTAAAGTATATACATATAGAACTATAGTACCTGACAAAAGAGATGGAGCTATAGAAAAACTTACAAATAGTCCAGCTGTTGCTAATTTAATTAACAACGACAACTTGATGAAAAGAGTTTGGCAAGATGAAATACCTGATGGAGAGTTTAACGAAGAAACACAAGAATGGGAGCCGCCAAATAGTATAGGTGCTATAGCTGCAAGATTGGACTTAGACCCTAACATGTTTAAAGATGGTTGGCATGAGTTTACTGAAGACATGGACGAAGATCAAATAGCAGAATTAAATAAAAACCAAAACGCTATTATGAGTTCTTATCTAGGAACTAAGTTTTATAATGATAACGCTACAATGGATAATGTTGTTAAGTTTGTTAAAGAAGAAGTATTAACAGCTAATACTAAAAACGAAAAAACAGGTGAACCATATTATATGGATGTTATAAACGATACTCTGATGTTCTTTGAGAATCCAATGGAAAATGAAAAATTGATGTTAAATCATAGTATTAATGTAGGCGGTAAAAATTATAACATAGCTAAAGTAGAAGTTGATGGAGATAATGTAATATTAAAAGATGAAGACTACAAAATAAAAATAGATGGAGAAGATGGCGAGCAAACTGACCAAGTAGTTTATAAAACTATCGGCACGTTTAATATGAGAGATGAAAAGTCTCAACTAGCATTAGCCCAAGCCTTACAAAAAGCTTCAGCTGGCAATAACAAAGAGAACAACCAAGTTGTAGCAATGTTTAGAAGATTATACCCTGAGGTTTACAACAGAAGGAAAAAACAACAACAAGCTCAAGGTCAAACTTTTAACACAACTAACACAGCTGGTGGTGGTGTTTTTAAGGATTTGAAAGCATTTGAAGCTTGGAAAAGTAACAATCCTCTAAGTAAAGAATCTAAAGAACAATTTTCTGTACACCCTGATATAATAGCAGCTCATGAAGCTTTGTCAAGAGCTAAAAGTGATGGTGATAAAGCTTTAGCAACAGAACTAGAACTTGAGTTTAAAGAAATAGAATACAGAGTATATAAAGAGTTGTTAGATCAACAAATCATGAATAACTTACAGCAGTAATATGTACGAAATAGAAGGCGTAAAGATAACTAGAGAACAACTAGAAGCTGAAGCTAAAAGAAGAGGTATAACTTTTGAAGCTCTACTAGCTGCTAACAAAGGCAAGATAGTAGAAGTTGACGAGAACGGAGCGCCTATTCTGCAAGCTGAAATTGTTGAAGAGCCAATAGTTAAGACTCAAGATCCTAGACTTTTATCAATTCAAGAGCAAGATAGATTTGCTGACTCAATAATGAATCCAGCTAAGTATGATCCTGCAAATGTAAAGTATGAAAGCCCAAAAGGCCAAATGGTTATGGGGCAGCCTGTACTTTCAGGTGGCTTTGAAGTTGAAAACATTGCAGGTCCTGATTTTACCCCTATAAATACAGAAGAACTTGAAGCTTTAAAAGCTGCAGAAGGGTATGACAATAGTATCGCTAGTTATAATAAAAAGATACAAGAGATAATGAACATGCAAGGCGTATCTCAAGCTGATAAATTAAAACTAGTAAACGAAGAGCCTTTACCTAAGTTTCAAGAGCAACAAACATATCCAGGAGTTTCTGGTTATAAAGAACCTCAAGGATTACTTGCTGAAACAATAGAAGAAAAACCAGAACTAGTTGAAAACGAGTACTTGATGACAAATAAAAGAAATCAAGTTAATGAAATTATAGGTCCAGTTGGTAATGAAGAGATGGTATTTGGCGAAACAGACGCTATACAAACTGACAAAGAGCTAGAAGAAAAAGCTACTGAATCTTATATTTCTATGAGACAAAATGATCCTATAATAAAAGCTAGATTAGAAGAATACAAAAAAATGTATCTTCCTAATGTTGAAGCTTATATGAACGATCTTGTAGATAAAGGTACTTATGACACTAGCACTCAAGCAGGTGTTAATGCTATGCAACAGGCTGTTAATACTTATTACGCTAATTTAATAGAACAAGCAATGCAGCAAGACAACGCTGTAAATATTCAAAGTAATAAAATAGCTGAATTAATAGAGCAAGAACTTGGCAACAAACAAGTTGCTATGGGTAGAAATAAAAGTAAATTTTATAGTTTTTTTGATCAAGTACAATCTTATATAAAGCCTCTTCCTCTACCTGGAATAACAAAAACTTTTTTAACAGGAAGTGTTGATTTTGCAGAAAGCTTAGCTGTTAACGTTGCAGACTTCACATTCGATATGGGTAACACTATTGGAGCTCAAGTAGATGGTATGCAGATTAAGGCTAATAAAGAGGCTCTTGCTAAACTTCAAGATCTTAGAGACAAAGGAGGAAAAGACGATGATGAAGTTACTATAGAAATAACAAATCCACTTGGACCTTCCTATCCCCCTATATCACAAACAGGAACTATATTTGGTCTTGAACTAAAAGCTGGATCAAACAAAATGCGAGGTACTGAATCTTTGCTAGAAAACATCGATCAAATTGAAGAGTTTGAAGGTTTTCAAAATTTATCAAAGAAAGCTAAGTTCACTGACGGTATATCTTTTTCAGATTTAACAATAGCTTTAGGTCAATCTTTACCACAAATGGCAGCTGTTACGCTAGGCACTGGTGCCGCTATGATACCAGGAGTCGGTCCAGTTGCAGCTGGTGTAGTAGGAGCTATGGGTCAAGTTGCTGCTACTAGTTATTTCTATGCTGATGAATATATGAATGCTGTAAAGCAAGGTATACTAGATAATCCAGATGAATATCCAGGTGGTGATACTAAAGAAAATATGCTTAAAGCTATTGAAAGCGGTGAGTTTGACAATGTAGCTCAAGATATAGCTATGGCAGGTACTATGAGTTTACTAGAAAGAATTGGTGCTAAAGGTCAATTAAAAGCTGCTCAAGCCGTGTTTAAAAAACATGGCATTAAAAACGGTGTTAACAAAATGTATTACGATGGTGTAAAACATTATTTAGATAAAGTAAAAATAAATGCTGTTAATTTAAATAGATCAGGTAGGAACGAGCTTATAACTGAGTTTTTTCAAACTGGACTTTCTCAAGTTAATAAAGGTATTAAAGGTGAAGGTGGTATTAATGATGCTTTAAGATTTGTAGAACCTGAAGAGTTATTAGAAGCTTCTTTAGCTGGTTATTCTATGGGTGTTGCTTTACCTTTTGCTGGAAGTATTAAATCACAGGTTTCAGATCCTATAAATTTAGCTAAAAATTATGTTAAAGAATTTAATTTTAAAAAGCCTGCATCTAATATAACTAGAACAGAAAAGTTTTTTGCTGAATTAAAAGAACAAATAAAAAAGAAATACTCTGATACTGACGGTAACATAATTAAGAAAAAAGAATATCAAGATGAAATAGCTAGATTATCAGCACTAAGGAATGCTGGTATTAAAATGCCTATAAACTTTAGTAAAATACAAAGACAAGAAGCTACAGATCTTATATTAGAAAAAGATAATTTACTTAAAGAAAACGAAACTATACTACCAGAATTTCAAAATGATAACAAAGCTAGAATAAATCAAATAAATAAAAGATTAAATGATTTAGCCGAAGTTGAAATACAAACAAGAGGTGTTGCGGATGTTACTACTCAGTTAGATGACGACATCGTAGATACATTTTTAACTTTTGATACTTCAAAAGAATTACAAGAGTGGTTAGAAAGTAAGAATATTAAAGACGCTGAAAAAAGATCACAACAAAGAGGATTATCTTTAAACATAGATGGTGTAGAATATTCTATTCAAAATAATGAAAAAAATTCTAAAGATGGTTTCTTTTCAGGGATGCATGAAACATTACATAAGTTTCTTAAAAACACACTAAAAACTAATCCTGAAGTTGTTTTTCCAATAGCTAAAATATTAAAGAAAAGATTAGTTGAGCTGCAAAAAGATCCTAGAGTTAGTAAAGAAGCTTTAAAATCACTAGATAATACTTTACAACAATATAAAGACGATGAAAGCGTAACTAGTAGAGAAGAAGCTGAAGAGGTAATTACTTTATTTAGTGAGTTTGCTAACAAAGGTCTTATACCTTTTGAGTCTAAAAGGTTTCAAGGTTTTAGAGACGCTACTAGAAGATTAATGCAAGAATTACCAGGTGCTAAAAACTTAAAGTTTAAAAATGAATTAGACGTGTTTAATTTTATAAAGGATTATAACAAGTCTATACGTAAAGGAAGGTTTACTAGAGCTCAAGTAAGGGCCGCTAGAGAAGGCATAGACATAGGAGAAGATATACAACAAGTTGCTGATGCAGAAGAAGCAGCAAGACAACCTAGTGATAGAGATTTAAAGCAAGCAAAAGATATTGCTATTGATGAGATAATAGAAAATAAAAACACTAACGACGAAGGCGTTCAAACAGAGTTAGCTTATCAATTTTATGACGACGTTCTTAGATATATAAAATCTGGAAGATTTAAAATAAACGGTGTACCTGTAATTGAAAATCCTAAAATAGCAGGTGTTATAGATGAAGATGGTTTTAGAACAGAAGGAGCTGTTACTATAGAAGATTTAGCAATGGATATAATTCTTTCTGATAGAGGAGTAAAAGGTATTGTAGCTGAATACTTTAAAAAGCCTGTTAATGAAAGAGGTACTTTAGGACAGTTTGTTGGTGGAGGTAAATTTGATTTATATAGAGCTACTGAAATAGCAGCTAAAACTCTAGGCATGCAGTCTCAGGAGATTCAACAAGAAACAACTGAGGATTTTAGCAAAGCAGAAAAACCATCGTTAAGAAAAAGTATGCTAGATTTGTCTGAAGAAATAGAGCAGCAAGAAGATGTAGAAGCTTTAGCTACAGACATGGCAGAAGCAGCTAGTAAAATATTAAAAGGTAAAATAAAAGCACCAACATCAAAAGACTTTATTCAAGACTTACAAAAACAATCTAGTGATCTAGCTTTTAAAAGAGTTAAAAAATTAATGGGTACACCAAAGTCAGAGCAGTATACTAAGTTTATAGAAGATTATGCTTTAGCTATATTAAATAAAACAGCTCAGACTACATTAAACAAAAGGTTTAACCAGCTTACTGAGCCTGTAATAGATCCAGAAACTGGCAAGCAAGTTAGAACATTGACAGATGAATCAAGAGCTGAAGGATCAAGAGTTAAAAATCCTTATGCTGGTAATCCTAAAAGACGATTAAAACCTGATCTAGATGTTCAAGACATGTTAGAGTATTTTACACCTGAAAAAGGAAGAAGAGATGCTAAACAGAATACGCTAGCAGAAGTAGCTGCATTTGAATTTATTGTAGATGCTATGCCTGAAGCTCTTAAAACACAGCTAGATGATGGTACTACTATTGCTGAAAGAAGAGCAGAGTTATTTGGACAAGATGTTGTTAATGCAGAAATAGCTTACATAGCTAGAGAACTAGGTAGAGGGGTAGATTATAAAGCCGCTAAAAATATTGTATTACCTGCTGAACTTGCAGAAGAGTTTGACGCTGTTAAAGATCAAATAGTTCAAGCAGCTCAAGAATATGGTATTGGTATTGATGAAGAATACACTGAAGGTTTTTCTCAAGCAATTGAAGGTGTTGATCCTAGAATTACAGAATCAATAGTAGATATAATGTTTACTGAAGACCCTGACTTAGCTACAGGTGGTGAGTTTGTAAAAGGATCTATAGAATCTTTAGAAGCAGCAGGTTTTCCAGAAGTTGCAGCTGAAATAAAAAATAGAAATCTTATAGCTGTAAGCAATAGAAAAGGAATTAGAGTTATAAATGAAGCACCAGCAAAAAATTTAAATAAACTTGGTCAAACAATTACTAAAAGTTTACTAGATAATAGATTAGTAAAATCTTGGAATAAAACTTTAGACTTTTTAGGATATTCTAACAGATTATTGAACGCTGCAAAGGAAACTTTAAACAAAGCTACCGGTCAAATAGAGCAGGGTCCTTTCTATGTTGACAGATTAAAAGCTCAAGGATCAAGTTACACAAACGAGTCTCAAGTAAAAGATATTGTTATTTCAGATATAAAACCAATGAATAAGAGTTTTGGTTATATGCAAAAGTTTAGTAAAAAAGTTTTTTCTACTGTTAGCTTAGAATCTAAATTAGCTATGGTTGAAAAAGAAAGAAATATAATTGAAGCAGCTGGTATTGCTAATAAAAAAGTTTTAAGTAAGTTAGTTTTAGCAATGCAAAAAGATCTAGCATCTGGTAAAAGAATTACTAAGTCTCAAGTGTATCAGTTTTTTCAACTACAAACAGGTGTAATAAAAGGTTTAAGAGCTTTAACTAGTCTTGATTATCTTTACTTAATAGAAGGTAACCAATGGATTGAAGGTAAAGTAAGACCTAAAAAATCTACATTTTTAGAACTTAATGAAGAACAACAAGAAGCTAAACTACAAGAATTTATTAACGAGTTTCCTGAGTTTAAAGGTAGATATGATATAAGATTACAACAGAAGTTAGATCAAGGATTAGAATTTGTAGAGGCAAGATATGAAGCTGCATTTAATCCTACTCTTTCTGCTTATAGAGATTTAAAAACGAAAGGAGAGCATTTAGTACCTAATTCAGTTACTATGCTTGAATTATTTGATGGTGTAATTAGAAACAATTTAGATCAAGCTAAGTTAGATCAAATACTAGCTGGTCATGGTCAGTTCTTTGGGCCTAATTATGTTGCTGATCTTTTAGATAGTAAAGGTATTGAAGGCGGTAAAAAGACAGGACTAACTAGTCAAGAAGGTATATTTAGATTAAGTAAGTTTTTAAAAAATAGACCTGACATAAGCAATAACATCTATGCTCCAAACGGAAATAAAGCTTTTAAAGAAATAGTAAATACAGAAATATTTTTTAAAGCTTCTGAAGATCTTAACAACTCTATAAAAGAAGCTAAAGATATTGATGTTGATATGCTTAAAGCTTTAGATGTAATACAATTTGACGAAGCGCCAAGCATGAACCAGGTGTTACAAAAAGCTAAGATAATAGATGATGCTTTAAAAATAGCTAGAAATGTAAACGCTCCTATTAAAAAAATTAGAGTATTTGATTTTGATGATACACTTGCTACAAGTAATAACATCGTAATAGCCACTAGTCCTGATGGTACTACAACAGAGTTAAATGCAGAAGAGTTTGCTGAAAAAGGAGCAGACTTAAAAAATCAAGGTTACACAATGGACTTTAGTGATTTTAATAGAGTAACTGATGGTGGTCGTGGTCCTTTATTTAAAGTAGCAGAAAAAATTAGAAATGCAAGAGGTAATGAAGATCTTTTTGTATTAACAGCAAGAGCACCTGAATCTCAAGGAGCTATATATGATTTTTTAAAATCACAAGGATTAGAGTTTAAGAAAGAAAACATAGTTGGTTTAGGTAATTCTACTGGTGAGGCTAAAGCAAATTGGATAATTAGTAAAGCTGCTGAAGGTTATAATGATTTTTATTTTGCAGATGATGCAATACAAAACGTTAATGCAGTAAGAAAAGCACTTGATGTTATTGATGTTAAGTCACAGGTTCAGCAAGCTAAAATGAAATTTGCTAAAAATATTGATGTTGACTTTAATAAGATAATTGAACAAAAAACAGGTATTGCTGCTGAAAAAGAATTTAGTGAAGCTAAAGCTCAAGTAAGAGGTGCTAATAAAAATAAATTTCAATTCTTTATACCTTATTCTGCAGAAGATTTTCAAGGTTTAATATATCCTCTACTATCTAAAGGCACTTTAGGTGACGCTCAAATGGCTTGGTTTAAAACGCATTTATCTGATCCTTATGCTAGAGCAATGGAAAACCTATCGCAAGATAGACTTAACCTAATGAATGATTTTAAAACATTAAAGAAAAAGTTAAACGTTCCTAAAGACTTACAAAAAGAAACTGAAAGTGGCTTTTCAAATGAACAAGCAGTTAGAGTTTATTTATGGAATAAACAAGGTTTAGATATACCTGGTCTTTCAAAAACAGATACAAAAGAATTAGTTAAGCAAGTTGAAACAGATCCTACTTTGCATGAGTTTGCAGATCAAATTAGTACTATAAATAAAGATCCTTATACTAAGCCCGATAAAAGCTGGTTAGCTGGTAGTATAACTTCTGACTTACTAAGAGGTTTAAGACAGGTTAAGCGTCCAAAGTACTTAGAAGAGTGGCAGCAAAATGCTGATTTAATATTTAGCGAAAAAAATCTTAACAAGCTTGAAGCTGCTTATGGTCCTAAGTATAGAGAAGCTATGGAAAACATACTTAAACGTATGAAGTCAGGTAGCAATAGAGTTGGTGAAGCAAGTAGGCTAGGTGGTACAATACTTAACTATATAAATGGATCTAACGCTGCTATAATGTTCTTCAATACTAGATCTGCTATACTACAGACAATATCAAGTATAAACTTTTTAAATTGGAACTTTAATAACCCATTAAAAGCAGGACAAGCATTTGCTAATCAACCTCAATACTGGAAAGATTTCATGACATTGATGAACTCAGACTTTTTAAGAGATAGACGTAATGGTTTAAGAATAAATATAACTGAATCTGAAATAGCTGACGCTGCTAAAACATCTAAGAACAAAGCTAAAGCAGCTATGGCATACATATTAGAAAAAGGTTATCTACCTACACAGTATGCTGACAGCTTTGCTATTGCAACTGGAGGAGCTACGTTTTACCGTAATAGAATTAAAGATCTAGTTAAAAATCAAAACATGTCTGAAGCTGATGCTGAGAAACAAGCTATGCGAGAGTTTAGAGAAATATCAGAAGAAAATCAGCAATCAAGTAGACCTGATAAAATATCACAACAACAATCTAGTGATGCTGGTCGTTTAATACTTATGTTTGCTAACACGCCTATGCAATATGCTCGACTACAAAAAAGAGCTATTCAAGATTTAGCTAATGGAAGAGGTGACTCAAAAACTAACGTTAGTAAGTTAATTTATTATGGCGTTGTACAGAATATTATATTTAACTCTTTACAACAAGCTATGTTTGCTATAGGATTTGGAGATGATGATGAAGAAAAAGACGAGAAAAGAGTTACAAGAACATTAAACGGTATGCTTGATTCTTTATTAAGAGGTTTAGGTATAGCTGGCGCTACCACGTCTATAGTTAAAAACTTTTTAGCTGACATATACGAAAGATCAGGTAGAAAAAGACCAGAATATGTAGACTCTGTATATGAATTGTTAAGAATATCTCCGCCTATAGGTAGTAAAATATCTAAAGTAAGACAAGCTGCATTTATGTTTGATAGTAAGAAAAGACGTAAAGAAATAATGGACATGGGCTTTAGTATTAAAAGCCCAGCATTTATGGCTTTTGCAAAAGTAGTATCTGCTACAGCTAACATACCTCTTGATAGAGTATTACAAAAGTTTGATAATATAGAAGGTGCTCTAGGTGAAGATGCTGAGACATGGCAAAGAATAGCAATGCTAGCAGGTTGGCCTAAATGGGATATACAACCTGATGGTAAGAGCGAAGATAAAAAGAAAAATAAAAAGAAAATTAACATTAAAAATGTAAAACTTAAAAAAAGAAGCATATGAGACATAGATCATCCGCAATACCAATGACTAAGTATGAAACGCCTATGGCGTTGAAAGATGCTTGTTATTACAAAGCTAAAAAAGCACATAAAGTTTTTCCATCAGCTTATGCTAGTGGTATGATAGCTAAATGTAGAAAAAACAAAGGTAAATGATTTTAAAAGACTTTGACTACAGTAAGTTTAAAAAAACAAAGCCACCTAAGGATAATTCTTTAGAGACGTTTAAAGAAATACAGTCCATCAATAAGCTTAGGCAAGATGAAAAGTTTGTCAAAGATCATGATGATATATATGACGCTTACGTTAGCGTTGTAGGTAAGGAAGATGGTGAGCAAATAAAAGAATTAATCAACGACTCAAACGATGTAATACTTAAATTAAAAAAGTATTTTAATAGACCAAGACCTAAAAAATTAGCTAAGAATTTTGGAATAAAATTAGAAGATATAGAACTTGATTCTATGAAAACACCTTCATATCCTTCTGGACATTCTGCTCAAGGATATTTAATAGCTGAAATATTAAAAGATAAATACCCTACAAAGTCTGCAGAGCTAGATAAAAAAGCAAAAGATATTTCTGATAGTAGAAATATAGCTAGAGCTCATTACAAATCAGACAGTGATTTTGGTAAGAAAATAGGTTTAGACATGGCTAAACACTTAAAAGGTAATGTATGAAAGCAAAATTAAAATGGCACGACTCAGATGCTCCAGACGCTAAAGGTAAGTTTAAAGAACTTGGCGCGGAAGAATTAGCTAAATGGGTTTACAAAACTAGAAAAGGTAATGCTCAAAAAATTAACGGCGCTTTTGTACAACAAAAAAACTTTAATAAAAAAAGACCTGCCTACGCTGCTAAAATGGAAAGAGCTAGAAAAATAGCTATGGAAATGGCAGATAAAGAAAAAGGTAAATCTATGGCTATGTATGCTAGATCAAACTCTCCATTAGCTGCAGTTAGAAAAACTAAGTCTGGTGCTAATTTAAAAAGATGGTTTAAAGAAGAGTGGAAAGATGAAAAGGGAAACGTTTGTGGATCTGAAAAGAATAAAAATACTAAAGTATGTAGACCGTCTAAAAGAGTTAATAGTGAATCACCTAAGTCTTGGGGTGAAATGAGTAGTAGTGAAAAAAGAAAAGTAACAAGAGCTAAAAAGAAAGTTGGTATGGGAAGAAGAAGAGATTCTTCTAGTAACGTATCATAGGAACATAAAAAACTGGGCACCATACCCAAAGTTCCTGTAACCAAAAAGGGGAAGTCGTAATGACCTCCCCTTTTATTATTTTAACTTTTACAGTATTCGCAAATACCGCCTAAACACAGCGGACACATCATATCTTTTAATTTAAAATTTTATACTTATTCCAAAAGATAGAACCACAACTCCGCTAGCTATAGCTAACTCGTTTGGTCCTAGCTTTGGTTTTTGTTTATGCCATAGCATATTGCCAGCAGCAAAAGACATCAACGAGATGCCTCCTATTATTGCTATTTTCTTTGTCATGTTATTTCACATGCGCCTCCTACGCAAGCTAATTCCCCAGCCAAATCAGTTTCATCATCAACCTCTACTATATCTGTAAGATTAACATCAGTTAAACTTTTCATCATAGTTTCGTATTTAGATTTATCTATATCTTCAAATGGAGCTTGAGTATATGTACCACCATCGTAAGGTAAGACAGATAGCCCATTATAATAATCCCTATTGTCCCACATCCACTTACCTGCTTTAGGCCAGTCATCTTGCTTTAAGCTAACAGTAGCTGAAACATTATGAGTATTACTACCACGCTTGTGACCTGGTCTTACCCATTCAGTAGCTACTTTTTTTATACGCTCAAGCAAGTCAAATGGTGACTCAGTTCTAAGTATAGCGTTAGCTGGAGCTTTTTGAGGTATACTAATAACAGCAGTGTCATGAGGTCTAAAGTATTCATCTTCAATTAAGTCAGGGTGGTTTTCAACTAAGTACTTATACATACTTTCGTTTTTACCAACTCTAACTCTACGTACATAATAATCATTATGCCATGCATGAATACCAGATGAAGTTCCTAATGCCAGAGATGTCGTCCCAGCAGGCTTCACAGTTGTACATCTTGCAGCTGTTTTAATCCCTATTTTTTTAGCTGTTTGTTTGTTTTTGCTTACTACTATATCTGCAGCTTCCGTCATATCCAACTGCAGCACAGCGGCAGAGCCTATTCCTGTCATTGATACACCTATAAGGGCGTCCTTCTCTGTCGTATCTTTCCATATGTCTCTTAAATAATGAAAGTCAGTGTAACCTGCTTGTAATGTACCTATAAAAGAAGCAGCTCTACACCTATCGTTAAAATCAATTTGATCAACTATGTCGCTAGCGTTTACCTCACATAGGTTACAAAACTGAAAAGGTCTTAATGCTATTTCGCAACAAGGATTTGTACCCCAGTCTTTATCATTGTTAAAATAAATACCTGGTTCACCTGCACCTGATAGCTCAATACGTTTCCATAGGTCCATAAAAAACCCTTTGTTTATTTTATGCCTCATAAGTACAGCTGAATTATTAGCTCGACCTCTTTGGGGTGATTCTTCCCACCAGTGGCCAGACTTACAACCTATCATTGCTTCATCGTCAGCAGAAAACAAACTAATCAACGCAGCTCTACGTATACCACCTGCTAACACAGCGTCTGCTATGTGGCAAACAATATCATGAGCTTGCAATGTAGTTAATTTGTCTCCGTCTTCTACATCTTGCAATATTCCTTGTATTTTTACAATACACTCTTTCAAAGGTTGTGGACCTGGAGCTTTACCACCAGACGTAACTAGTTGAGCTCCCTTTGGTCTTATATCAGAATAATCAAACATGATCTTAGATGATCTCTTAGAGCCCATATAAGATGTTATTAATATCTTTATTGCGTCAGCCCATCCTTCAATACTGTCACCAATTAAATGTCTTCTAGTTCTTTTACTATAAGGTTGGTTAACCGCGGGTAGTTTACCAACATGATGTCGTTGAACTGAATACCCCACGCCTGTACCACCTAGTAATAAGAACATTATTTCATGAAAACACTCAGTGCTATCAATAGGTAAATAAGCACAATTATAAACTCGATTAGGCGAGATTTCAATTGGCTTACCTCCAAATTGTAATGATCGCATAGACGGTAAAACCTTCTTTTCATATACAAATTTATAAGCAGCTTCAATTTCATCAACAAGTTTAGGATATTTTTTAATATGCATGTTCTTGTTTCTAGTAACTAATTCTTCCCATGTCTCTCTACGATTTAACTCAGGTACGTACTTAGCATACTTCATGTAAACAGTTATATCACTTAGTATCTTGTTGCTTATCTCCATTGCTTTTTTCTTTTACTTTTTCTTTTACTTTACCCAAAGCATTGTCGTAATCAGACATCTGCTTCATCGTTTCTAACGTACCAAAAGATACTGTTCTTAAATATTCAACTTCACTATACAAATGCTGAACAACATTTGTTAATGATTGAACTTTGTTTTTCATTTCTATTAAAGTTTGTTCTTTCATCTTCCTTGTCCTATATATTTTTTCTTGTAATTCACACTTGTTTTAGAATTAGATGTTCTACATTTACTGTGAATACCTGGTCTTTTTTTACGGGTTTTTACCCGATACGGTGATAATGTCAGTTTCGCCATACTCTTTACTATATTTAATTAAATCTTTATATTTTAAATAACCTTTACTTTGTATGCTCCAGTCTATAAACTGTTGAAGTTTACGTCTAGCATACATACGTCTTGCTATATCTTTCTTTTCCCAAGAATTAAGTTCACGGTTTCGTCGCATTCTTTTTGATTTTGTGGTTTATATAACGAATACTTTGGCATTTTATAAGCGATATATTTTTTAAACAACTTCCAGCGTATTGGGAAAGACTCGTTAGGTCTACCCTTACATTCAATGATGAAGTTATCTCCAATAAAATCAGGCGTATAACGAAGGCCACGTATTTTTTTATCTCCTCTATCTTTGAACTCTCCTTTAGAGTTCGCTTGTCTTTCATAACATTTATTTTTAAAGTTAAAAGAAGGGACAAGCTCGTAAGTTTGTCCCTCGTATTTAGCTTTTATCTTAGCTTTTTTTAAAGCTATGTACATATATTTTTCAAGACCTGACTGAAACATTATACCGTCATGCTGAACCTTTTTAGATCTAACAGGACCGCGTTTTTTATACTGGCGAGATCGCATCATCCCAGTCTAATTGAGCACTGCTGCTGCTAAATGCCGCGTGATCTGCAGCTTTAATAGCATCAGCTACTAACTTATCACTAAGCTCTTCTTTAGCAGCTTGAATATATAGAATAGCGTCCATTAACTCTTCTTGAACATCGTTTAAATAGCCAGCTAAATCTTTATGCTTGCCAGTTCTTTCATCGTGTAGTGTTCTACCGTACTTAGCATAGCCAACATCAGAACGTTTAACAAACTTGTCGCAGACTCTTTCTACAACAGGATCTCTGAATAATATAGTCTTACTTTTCATCCTTAACAAATGTTCCGTTAACCATTTTACCAGTACGTTTAGATATTACTTCGTATGCTGCGTCTATACACTCTTCAATTGTTGTACCACCAAGATGAGCCATATTAGTCAACACTACTACCATATCGCCTATAGCATCTACAAACTCAGGTTGATCATCTTTAAGTACAGCACGGCCTAGTTCACCAGCTTCTTCCATTAGTTTACAGAACTGAGTCTTCTTATCACCTTTAGTATACAAGCCTCTTTCACCAGCCCAGTCTCTTATTTTTTGAAACCTTTCGCTTTCTGAACTATCATACCTCCAATTGCCATTAGAATTAGATCTACTACCAATTTGATCAAAATATTCTTGATAAGCATCTTTTTGTTTTTGTACTTGGAAGTACTTAGCAAATGCTTTATTATATATATAACATCTCTCCATTGTATATTGAGATGTTGTTACATTCTTCATTATCCACTTTATAGTTTCCATGTTAATTTCAAATGTGCCGTGTATTGTTTCCCACGTTTTACCCATATTATCCATTAACCTACCTTTTAATTTTGTAGCTGGACAAGGGAACGTAGAAGTCTGCTCTGTCGCGTTTATGTGCATTGTATTAGATTTTATTTTATTAATATATAGATCTTTATATTTTTGTCTGTCAACTCGATAGCCATAAGACTGTTGAAGTTCTATCTCGCGGTCAGATATGTAATTAATATCTGTGCTTTGATCTAGAACTTCTATTTCGTCTAAGTCGTAGCCTTGCTGGTCAACAACTCTGGATATAAGATCACGTGTAACACCTATTTTTTTACCCGGTATATGGTATAAATAATAATTTATTTTATCCATATGTTCTAGCTCTTGATGTTAATGTATTTTGTTCTGGTAACTGATCATCGTAAATATGTAAGTTATGTGCAAAATGATAATACGTACCAACATCATAACCCGTGCGTTTAGAGACCATCTCTTGCAGTTTACTGAATTGATATTGATCATTGCAGAAACCAAACCAAAGATCATTAGATCGCATCGTAACGCACATATTTAATTTATTATTTAACACTGTAAATTGTACGGCATAAGTACAAGGCGTATCGTGTCTGTATCTGGTAATTTCTTTACCATCATATATAGATACACAAGCTTGTCTTGTATTAGGATTTTCCTTTAACATAGCCACAACTTTATCTAATTGATAACCTCTTTCCCACTGATAACCATAGTTAGAGTTCACTCTACCATTACCATCAGACATATCCTGCCATATTTTAGGTATCTTACCATATATTTCACCAAGCTTAGCTGTAGATGGATCACCTGACAAATACCATTGCCATTCAGCTTCAGCATATTCAACATTGAAGTTTCTAGCTTCATTAGTTATCATGCGATCTGTAGGATTTTCAATAGTAAAGCCTTGATTAAACATTGCTTTTGTATTGTCGAATCTTTCTCCTTCATAAGGTATAACGCCATAGTAAAAGTCAAAAGCTTCGCTTGCGTTTTTAAATGTTAATTGTCTCATTTAAATAATACTTTAAACTGTTTTAAGTCAGCAGCAGAGCTGTCCATACTTCTTACCATTTTTTTGTAGAAGAATGTAAACTCAGCGTTTAATTCTCCGTCTTTATATTGCTCTTCAAACATTTCTTCAAGCATTCTGCATCTTTCTTGAATAAAAGTTAACCTAATATCATAGGCGGTTTTATTAATTGGACCGTCTGCCCATAGTTTTGGTTGATCCTTAAATGACATAAGCGATATAGTCATAATTAATACTAATGTTATTCGTTTCATGTTTATTATATTATCCATTTGGTTTCGTATTTAATTTGTAATAGTGTCGATATAGCTCAAATATTTTAGGATATATCTCTGCTCTATTATAGTCTCCTGGGCTAATCATTTCTTTATTGTTTGCTACGATACGTACTTTCCAAGATCCAACGTCATAACCTTTTTGGTTAGCTAATGCACCTATTTTAATTCCGTGATTAACACACCATCTATATGCTTCTTTATCTTCTTCTGTCCATTTAATATCGTCAGCATTAAATCTTTTTAGTCCCAAGGCATTTTCTCATCTAAGTCAGGCATTTCGTGTGGAACAAAGCAACCAGACTTTGGTTCCCAAGTAAAATGAGCTTCAGCTCCGTTCTCACCTAAGTTTTGAAACTTACATTTC
>Ga0098055_1000360_pt1 | contig 28501 bp, 34 predicted proteins | sample 17_taG_FD_75107 | JGI IMG/M metagenome (GOLD analysis project Ga0098055, IMG submission 75107) | Marine viral communities from the Subarctic Pacific Ocean - 17_ETSP_OMZ_AT15314 metaG | ecosystem: Environmental > Aquatic > Marine > Oceanic | place: Pacific Ocean | collected 2015-01-18 | reverse complement strand
TTTTAAAAATTTCTTATACCTAGCTTGGCAACATCTAAATCTACCAAATCCCACACCAATACAATATGACATCGCAGACTATCTGCAAAACAGTTCTAAAAGAATTGTAATAGAAGCTTTTAGAGGTGTTGGTAAATCTTGGATTACTTCGGCATTTGTATGCCACCAACTTTTACTAAACCCACAAAGAAACATTCTAGTAGTATCTGCAAGTAAAAACAGAGCAGATGACTTTTCTACGTTTACACAAAGACTAATAAGTGAAATGCCAATACTACAACATTTAAAACCTAGGGATGACCAACGTCATTCTAAAGTTTCATTTGATGTAGCACCGGCTAGAGCGTCACACGCACCTTCAGTTAAATCTTTAGGTGTTACATCGCAATTGACTGGTTCACGTGCCGATTTAATTATCGCAGATGACGTGGAGTCAGCTAATAACTCTCAAACACAATTAATGAGGGACAGACTTGGTGAGACCGTAAAAGAATTTGACGCTATCATCAAACCTGAAGTAGGACGTATTGTATTCCTAGGTACACCTCAAACAGAAATGAGTTTGTACAATGACTTGGAAGAAAGAGGATTTCGAACAAGAGTATGGACGGCTTTATATCCTACACCAACGCAACAGATTAATTTAGGTGGTAAATTAGCACCAACAATAACTGAAGCGTTAAAGAAAGATAAAAAGTTAGAAGGTAAACCTACAGACCCACAAAGATTTGATGAAGTAGACTTAATGGAACGTCAAGCTTCTTATGGCCGTAGTGGTTTTGCTTTACAGTTTATGTTAGATACAACTTTAAGTGATTTAGAAAAATATCCACTTAAACTAAACGACTTAATTGTCGTATCTGGTTTATCCACGTGGAAAGAAGCACCTGCAAAGATACAATGGGCTTCTTCTACAGACCAAATTAAGAATATAGATAGTGAGCTGCCTAATGTCGGACTTAAAGGTGACTACTACGTAGCGCCTATGTATTTATCTGAAGAGTACGCACCGTTTGAAGGTTCAGTTATGGCAATTGACCCTGCAGGACGTGGTGCTGATAGAACTGGCTTTGCTGTTGTTAAAATGCTTCATGGTATTTTATATGTAACAGCTTGTGGTGGTTTGATAGGTGGATATAGTAATACTACGTTAGAAGAACTTGCAACAATAGCTAAACAACAAGATGTTAATTATGTAGTATTAGAGTCTAACTTTGGTGACGGAATGGCAACAGCCCTTCTAAAGCCCATAATGGCTCGTATACACCCTTGTTCTATTGAAGAGGTAAGACACTCAAAACAGAAAGAACTACGTATCATAGACACTCTAGAGCCTGTTATGAACCAACATAGACTAGTTGTTAGCCAAGAACTAATTAAAGATGACTTTAAGTTAGACCTAGACCACCAATTGTTTAAACAAATGACTCGTATTACTAAAGACAAAGGTTCTATTAGACATGATGACCAACTAGACGCTTTATCTATTGCAGTAAATTATTGGGTAGAAAGAATGGACAGAGACCAGGAGTTATCTTTTAATGAGCATAAGAACGACTTGTTAAGACAAGATTTAGACAGATTTATGGAAAATGCAGTAGGTCAAAAGCCAAGTAACTCAAGGTGGTTTAATTAGTACCCCTATTAGAACTAGGGGGTAGAAAGTCACCTATATGTAACCTTAATGTGAACATAAAGTGTCTTTAAGTAGGTTATATATGAAACCTACCCACCCATTAACCATTATAGAGGAGAGTAGAGCATGACATTACCAGAAATAATACTATTAGGGTACATACCCTTGTTAATCATTAGGTTTATCCGTAAGATTTTGGTAAAAAAATCTGAGAGGGTATCATTATAATAAAGAGGGCAATGTTCCCCCTTTGTTCTTTTGTTCACCTTTTGTTCTGTTCCAGGATTGGCGTTTTTCCTATAGTTTTTATCGGTTGTTATAACCGTTGGTTAACTTTTATGTTCTTTTTTTAATTTTATTTTGGGTTTGTCTTTGTCGTGGGGTCTATTTTTTTTTCTTTTTAATTAAACTTAAAGATTAACTTTTGATTATTCATGATAATAAAATATTACTCTTTTATATTTGTATTAATGTTTTTATTCTTTAAATTAATACTCATGAATAAAATCAGTTACAAAGAACTTAAACAATTAGTTAAAACATTAAGCCTTAAAAAAGATAAAACCTTATTTAATAAATTTAATAGAATTAGAATTTTATCAATTGGTGCTAATGATAAAGAAATAATATTTTATTTATAATAAGCTAAATTTAGGGGGGTGTCATAGTACCTAATGAAGGCTTAAAGGCTCTGTATGGCCTTCCTAGGGCTTTTAATTTTGGTTGATTTGGTCAAATTAGCCTATTTTTTGGTTTTTTCACAAAATAACGGTTTTAAAGGCTTTTTAAATAATGCGCTAAAAATGGCTTATTTTATGCTTTTTTGCATTTAATCCGTAAATGGGTTGTATTCATTAACGACTTAGTGTAAAAATATAAATGCACCTTTAGGATTAGCAAAAAAGAGATTAAAAGCTAAATACTGGTTTAAGGGCTTGAGAAAACGAAAACCGTTTATTATGTCAAAAGCATAATTGTAAAATCTCAAAAGCAATAATTAGATTAATGGCTCATTGTCTTTTTAATTCATTTATTAAAATGTAAATCAAATAATTATCTAGTTTCAATATGCTTAAAACGATTAAAGGCGTTTAATTGAATGCTGATTTTTTTTTTAAACTACAAAGGAGAAAATCATATGACTAATTTATATTTATTAACTGATACGGAAATTAAACAAGCTGAGACTTTTACGGCTGAATTAAATAAACCTTCTAAGGTTATCAATTCACATCTTGAGAGTGTTTTTCATGATGAACCAAAAAAATGCTTTGAGAATGCAATTAAGAAAAATGCGTTTTCTGAGTATCAAGTTACAGACCCAAATAATTATATAATGTATATGTGTAGTTCACATAACTATGATTATTTTAAAAGTAAAATGACCAAAACAAAATATAAAGTTAAACGATAATAATAAACATTTAAAAAACTTTCAGCATTCTATTAAGCGCCTTTAATTCGTTTACTATCAAAGCGTCTTTTTTTCTTAAATCTACAAAAGGAGAAAATCATATGAACAAAAGAAAACCGTTTAAAAAGTCTAGAAAACTTTTAAACATAGATAACAACGCCAAAACCGTGAAGGGTCAAAAGTATGGATATAAAACAGCAATTTTATATTTTGCGCCTTCAACGTTAAGTGGTTTTAATGTTTGTCCAATGGCTTCAAAAGGTTGCAAGGCTTCTTGTTTAAATACAAGTGGCCATGGGGCTTTTAGTAATGTTCAATTAGGTCGAATAAATAAAACAAGGTGGTTTATACAAGAACGAAAATCATTTTTAAGACAGTTAACACGTGAAATTCATAACCACGTTTTAAACTGTAAGAAAAAAGGTTTTATTCCTTGTATTCGTTTAAATGGAACTAGTGACATAAGTTTTGAAAATTTTGGTATAATGGAACAGTTTCCAGATGTCCAATTTTACGATTATACAAAAGTCTATAAAAGGGCTTTAAAATTCGTAAACGGTAAAATGCCGTCAAATTATCATGTTACTTATTCTTTAAACGAGGATAACAAAAAAGAAGCGTTTAACATTTTAAAATTAGGTGGAAATATTTCAGCCGTTTTTAGAAAATATCTACCTAAAACTTTCAAAGGTTTTAACGTTTTAAATGCTGATGAAACTGATTTGAGATTTTTAGATATTAAAAACTCAATTTGTGGACTAGTCGCAAAAGGTAAAGCAAAAACCGATTATTCTGGTTTTGTTTTAGATGTTCAGTAATTCAAAAATTTTTTTTTGCGTTACCTGGATTTTTTAAAATGCCGTGAGAGCTCACGGTTTAACAATAACTACAAAAGGAGAAAAACATATGAAACTAAATGAAATAGTTAAGATAACTGAAATATTTACTGGACGTAAAACGCCTGTAATATTTCTAAATTTTTAGAAGAGGAATTTTATTATAGTCAGTCAAAAGGCGTTAATATTCCAATTGGTGAAATGGATTTATTTCATTATATCAATTCTACAAATAAAGAATTTAGAGACATGGACGTTAATAAAACGGCTCTAAATCAATTAAGAGAAATTAAAAATATAATAGGCTCTTAACAATCAAAAAAGAAATTAAGGCGCTTTGATAGTGAACGAATAAAACCGTTTACTATTTTAAAATCATTAATTTGATTTTATCAAAAAACTCCCTTTTTGTAGAGGATTGGAGGGGCGAGGGGCGAAAGCTTTTTGCCCTTCCAACTTTACATAATTAGAGGGGCGAGGGGCGTAAGCCCTTTTATTAACTAACTACAAAAGGAAACACATATGAACGTACTATCATTATTTGACGGTATGAGTTGTGGTCAAATTGCTTTAAAGAAATTAGGGGCGAAGGTTGACCAATATTTTGCAAGTGAGATTGATAAGTATGCAATCAAAGTAGCAAAAGAAAACTTTCCGACTACAATTCATGTTGGCGATGTAACCAAGATTGACGGAAACAGTTTTGTTAATGAAAGCAAAATTGATTTGTTAATCGGTGGTTCGCCTTGCCAAGGTTTCAGTAAATCTGGAAACCGTTTAAACTTTGATGACCCAAGAAGTAAATTATTTTTTGAGTTTGTAAGAATTTTAAGACAATGCAAACCAAAATATTTTATGCTTGAAAACGTGGTCATGAATAAAGAGTCTAGAGATATTATAAGTGAATATCTTGGGGTCGAGCCTATTGAGATTAATTCAAATCTTGTTTCAGCGCAATCAAGACGAAGATTGTATTGGACGAATATACCTAATGTTACAGTTCCAGAAGATAAAGGAATTGTCATTAAAGATATTCTTGAAGATAACGGAGTTGCTGACATGGTTATTAATCAAGGTAAGCAATTAGCAAAAGCTGATATAAAAAAATCTCATTGTTTAATGGCAAGAGATTATAAAGGCTTTGGCAATCAAGGAATGACTGGAATTAGATTAAAAGATAATCCAGTTGTTTCAAAAGACGGTCTTAATCATGTAGGCAATGAGATTGAGATTGTAAAAGTAAGAAAACATAAAGTACCAATCAAAAAACTTCAATTTACTTTGCGTTGGTATAAAAAAGCTAGTGGTCATTACATTAGTGAAATTGCTGAACATATTGGTGTACCTAAAACATTGGCTGAACATTGGTTTAGGACAGATAAAAGCTTTTCAATTCCAGAACCAGAACATTGGTTTGCATTAAAAAAGTTTTTTCGTATGGATGAAGATTGGTTTGATAAATACATTACAGAGTTTGAGTACCGTGAAGGTGTCTTTGAACAAAGTTCTAGAGTTTATCATGTTGACGGCAAAGCACCGACTTTAACTAGTACGTTGGCAAGTAAACAAAAAGTTTACATTCCATTAGATAAGGTCGAAAGTAAAAACGGATTAATATTAAAAGGCCATGCAAAATTAAATGGTCATGATGTGTTAAAACGTGTTTACGATAAAGACGGAAAGTCACCTACATTAAATACTTGTGGAGGTGGCAATCGAGAGCCTAAAATTTCTTTAGGCGATAAGCAATGGCGTAAACTTACGCCTTTAGAGTGTGAGCGTTTACAAACTGTTCCAGACAATTATACAAGTTCAGTATCGAATACTCAAAGATACAAAATGCTTGGTAATGGTTGGACGGTTGATGTGATTGCTCATTTATTTAAAAACATAACTACAAAAGGAGTAACATATGAGTATGAGAGTAAAAGAGTTAATAACTCTGCTACAACAAATGCCACCAACTAAAGAGGTGTACTATAGTGACAACAATGAATTTTTAGATATTGATAATGTCACAAATCAATCAGATAAATTAGCACCTCAAGGAGGGTTAGTCATATTAGGTTTTGATATGAAAAAGGAGGTTAACAATGAGTGAAACTATAAACAAGTTTCAAGCGAGACTGTTAGCCAATCCAGTAAATAAAGGTGAAACTGGTAATTACCTTTTTTACGGAGTGCCTAACGACTTTGAAGGCGAATTGTTTATGAAATTATTTAAACGGTTTTTAAATCCTAAGTTTAAATATTATAGACAATTTAGAAAAAGTGGTTCTTGGAGTCATTCAGTAAATTCAACAGACGGTGACAGTTTTGTTATTTACGTTGATGACAAGAATAAAAAAACTTTGGCTGACGAATATATTCAGACAAGTTTAAAATACCAAGACAAGATAAGAGAAATAAAGAAAATCATAAATGACTAAAATTAGGGGGGTAGTAAGGGTCACCTTAGACCCTTAAACCCTCTGTACGTTGAGATATGAAGGTTTTTTTTGAGCTGCACTCGTCCAATTCTCTATTTTCTGAGGGGCGAGATTATATTTAGGGGCGAAGGGGCGAGTCGTTTTCTACTTTAAAGTGATTGCAGCTAAACATCAATTATTCTAATGTGTCAATTATGCACATGCGAATTATTCCGTTTCACGGAATTTATCAACATAAACATAGAAAGGAGGAGCGAATGAATAATGTTTTTAAAGGAATTAAAATAAAAACTAGACGTTGGAAAGTTAGTTCAGTTATCAACATGAGTATTAAAGGATGTTATATCCATAACAAACAATGCTCACCACCTAATATGAACTGCTAACAACTTTACAAGGGGTAGAAAACATGTATATCAATTTTATTCTTTTTAAAGTTACCATTGAAAGGTGGTCTAAACAGAGTAATCTTAAAGTTACGAAGAGTAATGGCGAGACAATAATAGATTTTTCGTTTTGGAGGTTTTACCTTCGCAGATAGTCTATAGCACGAATTTGTTATTTTACCGTGCGAAATAAATTTAATAAAATAACAATAACTCTGGCTGTGCTGAGTTGTAAATTAAGGGACAGCAGAAAGAAAGTAGAAACGACTATGAACGCTATAAATCTGCTAAAACATATCGAAAGTTTTAGAAAATTCGATGCAGATATACAAAGCCAAACTATTGCAGTTTTTTTATATGTAGGAATTAATGAAGGTGAAGAAGGCGTACCTATGACTACAATTGCAAAAGATTTGAACATGGCTCAAAGTTCGGTAAGCCGAAATGTTTCTCTTTTATCGAAATGGAGCTGGTCAAGAAAAGAAGGCTTAAATTTTGTTGAAGCTTTAGAAGACCCCATGGAACGTAGAAGAAAACTTGTTAAGTTAACTAACAGAGGAAATAAATTGTATGCTACAATTAGTTAACATCACATCTAGTATAGGAAGGAGGTATATAATGAAAGCTAATCCAAAAGAGCTGCAAGAAATTTATAATTTAGTTTGCAAAACACAATGGGACTTGGGGCGAGACGAAAGCGTCAAAGACCGTGCAAAAAAGATTATAGAGTCTTGGGGCAAAGACACTTTTATAACTGATATTGATGAAAGTATGCTTGACGGTCTAGTTGCAATGTTAAGAGATAAAGATTTATCGAATGCAACAATAAATAGATACTTGTCAGCTATCTCTACAATGATAACTTTTTGTTTAAGAAGACATGGAGTTTATCAATTGAAAAGAAAGCCATACATAAGTTGGTTGAAAGAACCTAAAAAGAAATTAAGATATGTGACTCACGAAGAAGAGACACAATTAATTAACTTTTTGCGTTCCTGGAATATGAAAGATGACGCTGATTTTTTTATCATGTTGATTGATACTGGAATTAGATTGTCTGAGCTGCAAAAGCTTAAAGTTGGTAACTGCTACGAAGATAGAATACAACTATGGGACACTAAGACAGATGAACCTAGGGGTGTTCCATTGACAAAGCGTTGCCAAAAAATTGTTGAAAGATTTTCACATGAGAAAAAACCAAGTGAAAGATTGTTTCGACATTTTGCTCAATGGAGACCAAACTCAAGTTGGCGTAAAGTTCGTAAAGCAATGGACTTGCAGCATGACAAAAGGTTTGGCATTCATGCTTGTAGACGAACATTGGTACATCGTTTGTTAAATAATGATGTTCCTGAAAAGGCTGTTCAACAATGGGTCGGCCATGCTGACACAAGAATGATTGAACGCTACGGTAAAGTCATGAGCAAACGATTAACAACGTTTGTTAATGTACTTGAGCCACAATCCACTAACGAGTTAGAACCAACGGACAGTAAAGAACCGTTGCGAAAGACCTCTTAACGGATTAAAGAAATGTTTGGATTAGTGTTAAAAGATATAGTAAACCATCGGATAGATATAATTGCGCCCTTAGCTCAGTTGGATAGAGCATCGGTTTTCTAATCAGTTGGAGGTATATAGCGACCATCGGTCTGTTTAGAATACTCTTCTTGGTATTACTCACTTTTAACACTTTCCAAGCATAAAAATTTTTTTTTATTAATCAATCCACATGAGGGTTAATTAGTACCCCTATTAGAACCAAGGGGGCTACAAGTCCCTCTATATAACCAAAGGAGTCGTATGTTGAAACACAATGGATATATCACATTACCTTTTACCTCTTTAAAAGAACAATTGGAGTTGGAAAAGGATATGAGAAACCGTGGCATTAATCGTTTTCAAAAGAGATTAAGTGACCACAAGAAACGAGGAGAAGAGAGTTTTACTAACTATGGTAAGACTTTATTGTCTAATTCAATAAGACCTTTATCAGAAGCAATCACACAATTTGTTAATGAAGGAGGAAACCAAAAGGGTGTTCAGCCCATATCAAGAAGGCTATTGTCTTTAATAGAACCAGACATAGCGTCTTTAATAACAGCCAAATCTATTATCAATTCAATTACTATTGCAAGGAAACTTACAAGTGCAGCCATAAACGTGGCAAGTAAAATTGAGGATGAGGTAGCGTTAAGAACTTTTGAAGAGTCAAAACCAGAGCATTATGGAATTGTAAAAACAGACCTAGATAAAAGGTCGTTTGGCTATATGTATAAAAGAAGGAAGCTTCGAGAGTCAGCGCAAAAGAATGAGTTAGAGTGGGTATTGTGGACCAGGAGTGAAAAAGTTCATGTTGGTTATAAACTAATAGAACTTATGGTTTTATCTACTGGACTTTGTGAAGTTAAATCACAGATAAGAAGACGCAGACAAGAAAAAGTTTTATTACCTACAGAGAAAACTTTAGAATGGATAAACAATCGAAATGATTTTTTAGAAGTTCTTGCACCGGAATATTTTCCGACAATAATTCCTCCGAGGATGTGGGAGGAAGGTAAGGTGACCGGTGGTGGTTATTATAGTAGACACATAAAACCATTAACGCTTGTTAAGTATCGTAAAAGAGAAAACCTTCAGCAAATAAAAGATGTTAAAATGCCAATTATTTATAAAGGCATTAATGCAATGCAAAACACACCATACAAAATAAATGAGTTTGTTTATAAAGTTTTAAAAAAAGCTTGGGACAAAAACATTAACATTGGAGGGTTACCAAAAGCTGAACTTGAAGATTTACCAAACAAACCACACGACATAGATACAAACGCAGAAGCAAGAAAAGAGTACAGACAAAAAGCTGTCCTGGTCCACACAGAAAACGCAAGACAAAAATCTAAAAGATTATTGTTTGCAAAAGTTTTGTGGATAGCAGAAATGTTTTTAAAAGTAATTTTCTATCATGCACACACATTAGATTTTAGGTCTAGATGTTATCATGTAACTAATTATTTGAATGGACAAGGAGTTGATTTTGCAAAAGCTTTACACTTGTTTGGAACAGGTAAAGCAATCACTAAAGAGAACAAAGGTGATTATTGGTTGGCTGTCACTGGGGCAGCTCTATTTGGTATTGATAAAGTAAGTAGAAAAGAACAATTAGATTGGGTTGAAAGTAATTTTGAAATGTTTAAAGAAATACAAGATGACCCTTTTACTAATAGAGATTGGGAACACGCAGATAAGCCGTTTCAATTTCTTGCATGGTGCGATGAGTGGTGCAAATTTAAAGCAAAAGGTTATGGCTACGTTAGTCATTTTATTTGTAACCAAGATGGTTCTTGTAATGGAATACAACATTACTCTGGAATACTAAGACACACGCCCTCGGCAAAAGCAGTTAACTTATCAAACAGTGAAAGGCCTCAAGATGTTTATTCAGTAGTCAAAGATAAAGTTATTGAAAATTTAAAAACAATGACTGACAGTGAGTTTGCAAAACTTTGGTTACAGTTTGGAGTTAAACGTTCTACAGTTAAGAGAGCAATAATGACAAGTCCTTATGGTTCGACAAGATACTCATGTAGTGATTTTGTTGATGAGGACATTGTAAAAAGAAAGGACCAGGGGGACTTACATCCATTTGGTAGTGCTTCATTTCAAGCTTGTACATTTTTAGCAGGTGTGATTTGGGACTCAATGGGTGAGGTTTTATCTTCAGCAAGATTAGGAATGGCATTCTTACAAGATTGTGCAAAAGTTTTAGCAAAGTCTGGACACGCTGTACGTTGGAATAATCCAGTTGGATTTCCAGTAATACAAGATTATCCAGAATTTAAATCTATGAGAGTAAAAACTAAATTGTTTGGTGAAATAATAAAACCAAGAATAAATGTAGAGACAGAAAAGTTTTCGGTACACAAAGCCAAAAACAGTTGTCCACCAAACTACATACACGCTCAAGACTCAGCGCATTTGTTTATGTGCGTAGTTAAAGCGTATGACAAAGGGCTGTCACATTTTTGCAATGTGCATGACTCTTTCGGAACATTGGCTGCCGACAGTCAAACACTAGCTGACACAATTAGAGAAACATTTGTAGAAATGTACTCAAATGGTTGTCCGTTAGAAGACTTTAAAACATCAATGTTACCAATATTAAACGATAGCGAGAAAACAAAACTTCCAGAAGTTCCAGAAAAAGGAGATTTTAAAATCGAGGAAGTTCTAAAGAGTGAGTTTTTCTTTGCTTAAACCAATCCACTAATGGGTTATTTAATAGTACCCCTATTAGAACTAACGGAGTCAACAATGGACGAAGTTCAAATGCCCTTAGACGAGGGCGTAGCCTTAATTGAAAAAGGCTATTTAGACAATGAAACAGTAAATGAGGAATACGACAATGAAGAATAAGTACACAAAGATTGTTACACCAATTGGAATTGCTCAGTACCCATGGCTATCAAGCCCTGATACTAAGTTTTCTGAAGTAGGTGATTATAAAACAAATCTTATACTAAGTAAAAAAGACGCTCAAGACGTTATCAGTATGATTGATACGGCTAGAGAAGAAAGCGTCAAGATAGGCGCAGAAAAATCGAATGGGAAAAAAGTTAAACAAGCTGACCCACCGTACTACGATGAAGTTGATGATGACGGAAAGCCAACTGGCAACGTTATCTTAAAATTCAAATGTAAAGCAAAAGTAACTACTAAAAGTGGAGAGAGTTTTGAAAACAAACCAACACTCTTTGACGCAAAAGGCAAACCAATGATAAACGTAAATGTTTGGGGAGGTTCAGAATTAAAAGTTAGTGCTGAACTTATTCCGTACTTTACTTCAATGGTAGGCGCAGGTGTTAGTATGAGACTTAGAGCTGCACAAATAATTAAGTTAATTGAAGGTGGCTCAAATTCTTCTGGTTACGGTTTTAAAGAAGAAGAAGGATATGAACACTCAGAAACACAATCGACTGAGGAGTTTACAAGTGATATTAAGACCGAGGTACAAGAAGATAAAGACGACTTCTAAATACCGAAGTGGTTTAGAAGAACAAATAGCTACTCAATTAAAATTAAAAAACATTAAGTTTGAGTACGAAACAATAACTTTAAAATATACGAAACCTGAAAAGGTGCATAGATACACACCAGATTTTATTCTTTTTAAAAAAGATGGTGAGCCTATGTACATAGAAGGCAAAGGTAGGTTTTTAACAGTGGACAAACAAAAATCTTTACTTGTTAAAAATCAATACCCTAATCTAGATTTAAGATTTGTATTTTCAAATTCTAAAACTAGGATTTCGAAAAAATCCAAAACAACATACGCAATGTGGTGCGAGAAGCATGGTTTTAAATATGCTGACGGCTTCATTCCAAAAGAGTGGATAAAAGAATTAAATTAGGGTATACCTTCGTTTAGGTAGTGAGTTCATATGCACTGCCTTTTGTAGTGACCCCTGAGATAATATCAAAGGGGTCTTTCTTTTCAGACCAAATATTTTGGGTCAAAAAAATTTCAAGGAAATAACAATATGGAAAAAAGTGATTTTAGTTATCACGCACCATGTTCCGAATGCCAGAGCAAAGACAACGTGGCTGTTTATACAGACGGACACGGACACTGTTTTGGCTGTGGACATTACTATCATACTTACGAACAAAAAGAGGAAACAAAATTGGAAACTGAATTAATACATGGGGAACTTAAACCTCTTAACAAAAGACATATAGACTTGGCAACAACAACCAAGTTTAATTATCAGACTGGAAAATATAACGGTAAAACAGTTCAAATTGCAAACTACTATGACAAACATAATAAATTAGTTGCACAGAAATTACGTTATCCAGACAAATCATTTCAATGGTTAGGTGATAGTAAACAAGCCACACTGTTTGGACAAAATTTATGGCGTGATACAAACAAAAAAATAGTAATCTTAGAAGGTGAAATAGACTCTATGAGTATGGCTCAAGCACAAGGTTTAAAATGGCCTTGTGTTTCAGTTAAGACTGGAAGCCAAGGCGCAAAGAAAGATTTACAGCAGCAACTTGAGTGGCTCGAACAAGCAAGTGAAATTGTTTTAATGTTTGACTCAGATGAAGCAGGCAAAAAGGCAGCTCAAGAATGTTCAAAATTATTTACTCCAGGTAAATGTAAGATAGCAACACTCCCAAGAAAAGACGCTAACGAAATGTTGGTCCAGGGGGAAACTGCAAAACTTATAGATTGTATGTGGGGTGCAAAGACTTATAGACCAGACGGAATTGTATCTGGAACAGAAGTTTTTGATTTAATATCTAAAGAAGATAAAACTGAAACAGTTCCTTATCCTTTTGATTGTCTAAACAAAAAAACTTTAGGCATGAGAAGAGGTGAGTTAGTTACAATAACTAGTGGAACTGGACAAGGTAAGTCACAGCTTTGCAGACAAATAGCACATCATCTTTTAAAACACGGTGAAAGCGTAGGCTACATTGCATTAGAAGAAAGTGTTAAGCGTTCTGCATTAGGTATAATGGGAATTGATTTACAAAAACCATTACATTTATCTAAAGACAACGTTAACAAAGAAGAGTTTAAAAAAAGTTTTGACTCTACAGTTGGTAGTGGTTTGTTTTATATGTTTGACCATTTTGGCTCAACACAATCAGACAATCTATTATCTAAAATTCAATACCTTGCAAAAGGTTTAAATGTAAAATGGATTATACTTGACCACTTATCAATTGTAATTAGTGGACTAGAAAGTTTTGATGAACGAAAATTAATTGATGTCACAATGACAAAACTAAGAAGTTTAGTTGAGTCTACTGGCATAGGTTTATTTGTTGTTAATCATTTAAGAAGACCAGAAGGTAACAAAGGTTACGAAGACGGACTACAAACATCATTAAATAGTTTACGTGGCTCGGCTGCAATCAGTCAATTAAGTGACGGAGTTATTTCGTTGGAAAAAAATCAACAAGATGATGAGAACAAAAACTACACAACAGTACGTGTATTAAAAAATAGACACACTGGTGACACTGGCAAATGTGGAACATTATATTTTGACAATGACACAGCGTGTTTAACAGAAATAACGGAGGGACATGAAAGGGATTTCTAGTATTAAAAAAAGTTGGAACGTTACTAAAGAAGTAAGTGACGCTATCGAACTTTGTAAAAGAAATCCTACGAAGATGGCAACTATTCAAGTACCCAACACAACAGTAAGACTCGCTTGTGAACTAATGTTGAACGAAGTATCAATGTTTGAAGAAGCTGCGTGTCGAGTAACTGTAGAAATGGCAACAGTACATTAATGAAACTACCAACAATACATAAAAAAATATTGGATGCACCGTTTGTGCATTGCTATTGGAAAGACATCAACAGCAACAGCGCATGGTTAAATTTAAAAGAAGCAAAGAATAGTAAAGTAACAATTTGTATTACAGCAGGTTGGCTTATTAGAGCCGACAAGGATGTACACATAATTGTAGGTGACGTTAACTTTGAAGATAACGGCACGTTAGGAGACGTAGGCAACATAACAACAATGCCTACTGTCAATGTAATTAAAATAAGGAAAATAAAAACATGAGCAAATACTGTTTTGACATAGAAACAGATAACTTATTAGAAGAGTGTACGAAAATACACTGCATAGTCTTAAAAGATATAGACACGGAACAAGTCTTAACTTTATCTACGGATGAAGCCATAGACAAACTTACGAATGCAGAACTTATTATCGGACATAATATTATTAAGTTTGATATTCCTGTGTTAGAAAAATTATATAACTTTAAAACTAAAGCAAAAGTTTTTGATACGTTAGTTGCTACACGGTTAATATGGTCTGACTTAATGGAGTCTGACATGAAGCGTGTGCATACTAAAGACTTCCCAAGAAAATTAGTCAACAAACATAGCCTTAAAGCATGGGGTGTTAGACTAGGGAATTACAAGCAAGAGTTTGAGACAGACTGGCAAGAGTTTACAAATGAAATGTTAGAGTATTGTGTACAAGACGTAGAAGTTACACATAACTTATACCAAATAATTTTGGGCAAAAAATATTCGGAAGAATCTTTACAACTCGAACACGATGTAGCCACTCTTATATCTAAACAAGAAAGATACGGAGTATTGTTTGATAAAGAAAAAGCAATCAAACTTTATGCTGACTTGTCTGGACAAAGAGACAAGATTAAAACAGAAATGGAAGAAACTTTTAAACCTATTACGGTTAAAAGAGTTTCAGAAAAAACTGGTAAACCATTAAAAGATAAAGTCATTATATTTAATCCTTCTAGCAGACAACACATAGCTGATAGATTAAAGACTAAGTATGATTGGAAACCAAAAGACTTTACACCAGACGGTAAAGCAAAAGTAGATGATACAGTTTTAAATAGTTTAGATTATCCAGAAGCAAAACTGTTAGCAAAATATTTTCTTTTAGAAAAAAGAATTGGAATGTTATCAGAAGGTAATCAAGCTTATCTAAAACTAGAACGTAACGGAAGACTACACGGCACTGTTAATACTAACAACGCTGTAACTGGTAGGGCAACAGCAATGAAACCTAACCTACAGCAAGTACCTTCAGTAAGTGTACCTTACGGAAAAGAATTTCGAGAACTCTTTACAGTACCAAAAGGTAAAGTGTTAATTGGAATAGATGTAAGTGGACTTGAGCTTAGATTGCTTGGCCATTACATTGCAAAATTTGATGGTGGTGCATACGCTGACATTGTAGTCAACGGTGATATACACACTACTAATCAACACAATGCAGGTTTAGAAACTAGAGACCAAAGTAAAAGATTTTTGTACGCTTGGCTTTATGGCGCAGGTGTAGGAAAGATTGCAGAGGTAACTGGTAAGACTAACAAAGAAGCAGCAAAAGTTAAAAAGCGTTTCTTAGATAGGTTACCTGCTTTAAATAAATTAATCAAACAAGTACAACTTTCTGCTGAACGTGGTTACTTGGTAGGTCTAGACAAAAGACAAATCAAAGTAAGAAATACTTTCAGTGCATTAAATACTTTGTTGCAAGGCGCAGGCGCAGCCGTGTGTAAACAATGGTTAGTTGAGTTTGACAACGCTGTTAAAAACTTATCTGGAGTTCAACAAGTATTGTGGGTACACGATGAAATACAAGTTGAGTGTGACAGAGAAGAAGCAACAGAGATAGGATTGTTGGCTGTCGAATGTATTAAACGAACTGGTGAACACTTCAAATTAAGAGTGCCGTTAACAGGCGAATATAAAATAGGAAACAATTGGAGTGAGACACATTAATGAAGAACAGTAAATTTGATATAGACTTAAAGTACGGTCAAGAACGAGAAAAGAAAATAGTTTCGTTACTGGACCAGGACAAAAACAAACTAGAAGTAAAAACAGAAAGAGACTGGTGGGCTAAGACAGGCAACATCGCAATTGAAGTTGAATGTTGGGGCAAACCTAGTGGCTTATCTAAAACAGAAGCAGACTATTGGGTACATATATTAGCAATAGGCAAAGAAGATTATTGTAAAATAATATTTGAAGTACCTAAATTAAAAAAGATAGCTGACAAATTTAAAGATAACTACAAAATGATTGGTGACCACCATGCAAGTAAGTGCATTTTAATTCCTTTAAAAGAATTATTCCAATCAAAAAATTTAACATAACCAATCCACAGGAGGATTAATCCATGAAGAGAAGACTCTTAATTGATGGGGACATCATAGCTTATAAAGCTTCGACTATGGCAGAGCATAGTATTAAGTGGGAAGACTCAACAGTTTGGACATTACACGCTGATGAGAACCACGGAAAATATCTTGCACTATCAGAAATAGAAGATTTAAAAGAAAATCTAAAAGGTGATAGCATAACAATTGCACTAACAGACGGTGTTAACTTTAGAAAAGACATCTTACCTAGCTACAAGGATAATCGTAAAGCAAAACGTAAACCTTTAATATTAGGGGCAATTAGAAAATGGTTAATTGATGAGTATGACGCAATCATTTATCCAAACTTAGAAGCAGATGATGTTCTAGGTATTCTAGCTACACAGCCACAGAAAAAAGAAGAACGTATTATATGTTCACTTGATAAAGACCTTAGACAAATTCCAGGTAAACTTTGTCAAGACGGTAGAACCATACAAAAACTTTCTAAAAGAGATTGTGACCACTGGCACATGATACAAACATTGACTGGTGATTCAGTTGATGGATTTTCTGGCTGTCCAAAAATAGGAAAAGTTACAGCACAAAAAATACTTAATGATAAAAAGTTACCACTTAAAGAACAGTGGGAACTAGTTGTCAAAACATATGCCAAAGAAGGTTTACTAGAACATGACGCTTTTCAACAAGCGCAAGTTGCTAGAATTTTAAGACATGGTGAATACAACAAGAAAACTGGTGAGGTAACTCGATGGCAGATATAATTAAAGAACCACCTCATTATACACAACACGCAATCGAGCCTATTGATTTTATAATTAAAAACAAACTTAATTTTTGTCAAGGCAATGTAGTCAAATACATTTGTCGTTACAAACTAAAAGGGGGAGTTGAAGATTTAAAAAAGGCTCGACAATACATTGACTTTTTAATTGATAAAGACACTGACACTGACCAATTAAATTTACATTTAACACACAAAATAAATTATCCGAAAGATGAGGAATAGAAATATGGACTATAGTAAAGACGCATTATTATCAGACGCAGGACTGAGAATATTAAAAGATAGATACTTAACAGAGGAAGAGCAAAGTCCTCAAGAAGCATTCTATAGAGTATCAAAAATATTTTCAGATGATTCTGCTATGGCTGACAGAATATATTCTTATGCTTCTAATCTATGGTTTATGTTTTCTACACCTGTTTTGACTAATGGAGGAACTAAAAGAGGAATGCCTATTTCGTGCTTTCTTAATTATGTACCAGATAGTCGAGTCGGATTAACAGAACACTACACAGAAAATGCTTGGTTAGCTTCAGTGGGTGGAGGAATTGGTGGATATTGGGGACACATACGAAGTGACGGTACGTCAACTAGTGGTGGCTCACAATCGTCTGGTTCAATTCCTTTCATGCACGTAGTTGACTCAGAAATGTTAGCGTTCAGTCAAGGTAAAACAAGGAGAGGAAGTTATGCTGCATACCAAGATATATCACATCCAGAAATTGAAGAGTTTATTGAAATGCGTAAACCTAGTGGTGGGGACATTCATCGTAAGTGTCTTAATCTGCACCATGGTATTAATATCTCTGATAAGTTTATGTCTGTTATTGATAAATGCACTGTTGACCCTAGTGCCGATGACAGTTGGGAACTTGTTGACCCACATACAGGACGAGTGGTTAGAAAAGTCTCTGCTAAAAAACTATGGCAAAAAATTCTTGAGACTAGAGTGGCAACTGGTGAACCTTATATCAGCTTCATTGACACAATCCAAAAGTCTTTGCCGGAGTCTCAAAAGAAAATTGGATTAAAAGTACATCAATCAAATTTATGTAGTGAAATTACATTACCAACAAATGAAGAACGAACAGCAGTATGTTGTTTGTCTTCTCTTAACTTAGAAACATATGATGAATGGAAAGAAAACAATAACTTCATACCTGACGTGGTTCGCTTCCTCGACAATGTATTGGAGTATTTTATTAATAACGCTCCTGATGTTTTACACCGTGCTAAGTATTCTGCTATGCGTGAACGTAGTATTGGACTGGGGACAATGGGTTTCCATTCGTATTTACAAAGTAAAAAAATTCCTTTCGGAAGTGCTTTAGCTAAAGGCCAAAACATATCTATGTTTAGACATATAAAATTACAAGCTGAAGAAACTTCTAGAAAACTAGCAGAAGAAAAAGGTGAAGCACCAGACATGGTAGGAACTGGATTACGTAACGCACACTTATTAGCTATAGCTCCTAACGCTACTAGCAGTATTATTTGTGGTAGCACTAGTCCATCCATCGAACCACTTAGAGCAAATGTTTATAGTCAAAAAACTATGAGTGGTACTTTTTTAATGAAAAATAAATATCTAGAAAAATTATTAAAAGAAAAAGAAATAGATAATGAGACTACATGGAAAAGTATTTTAGCTAAACGTGGTTCTGTCCGTCATTTAAAAGAATTATCTGATTGGGAAAAAGATGTGTTTGCTACTGCTATTGAGATAGACCAACGTTGGGTTATTGACTTAGCTGCTGACCGACAAAAGTTTATTTGTCAGTCACAAAGTTTAAATATTTTTGTAACAGCAGATGTTAATATTAAAGATTTACATTTACTACACTTGTCAGCTTGGAAAAAAGGATTAAAGACTCTTTACTATTGTCGTTCAGAAGCAATCAAAAGAGCAGAAATAATTTCAACCAAGATAGAAAGGAAAGTTAGACCAGACGCAGAAGAAGAAGAGTGTCTAGCTTGTCACGCATAATGGCAAAAAAGAAAAACAATTTATTATCAAATGACGTAGCACATGAAACTAGGTCTAGATATAAAAAGACTAGCATTGGTGGAAGACCAAGCACAAGCATGATGAATAAAAAGAAACGACAAGGAAGAAACAGAAAACAATTAAAAAATCGAGGACAAGGAAAATGACAGACAGTAGTATATTTGACGACATGGACAAACCAAGAAAAAAGTATTGCACTTGCAACACAAAGAAAAAAGAAAAACAAACAGTATTATGGACTGTGTATCACAGTGTCTTAGTAATTGAGTTACTAATATTAATTATTATAGAAGGAGTAGAACTATTAGGATGAGTTTATTAAAAGAAAGAAATCACTACAAACCGTTTCAATACCCATGGGCTTTTGAAGCTTATGACCAACAACAAAAAATGCACTGGCTACCAAGCGAAGTGCCTTTAGCCGAAGATGTAAGAGACTGGAATGAGAGATTAAATGATAAGGAAAAGAATTTAATTACACAAATATTAAAGTTCTTTACGCAAGGCGATGTAGATATTGCTCAAGCGTACCTTGATAATTATATTCCAAAATTTAAACCACCAGAAATAAGAATGATGTTGTCATCTATTGCAACAAGTGAAGCTAATCATGCGCATTCTTATTCATTACTTAATGATACTATTGGATTACCAGATAGTGAATACAAAGCCTTTCAAGAATATAAAGCTATGGCTGACAAACATGATTATCTTTTTAGAAATAAAGGTGATGGCATAGAAGGTATGGCTAGAGAACTTGCAACGTTCTCAGCATTCGGAGAAGGATTGCAGCTCTTTGCTTCTTTTGTAATGTTACTTAACTTTCAAAGATTTGGAAAAATGAAAGGTATGTGTCAGATAGTTACCTGGTCCATAAGAGATGAAAGTCATCACGTAGATAACATGATAAAATTATTTCATGCTTTAATAGATGAGAACAAACATATTTGGAATGATGATTTCAAAAAAACTTTATACGATGTTGCAAGAGATATGGTATCATTAGAAGATAAATTTATTGACCTAGCTTTTGAACAAGGTGGAGTAGAAGGTATCGAGCCAAATCAAATTAAACAATATATACGTCACATAGCCGACAGAAGACTATTGCAATTAGGATTAAAACCTAATTTTGCTGTCAAAGATAACCCATTGCCTTGGCTTGATTGGGTTTTAAATGGCGTAGAACATACAAATTTCTTTGAAAACCGTGCTACTGAATATGCAAAAGGTAGTATGACTGGAGATTTGTGGGGCTAATAGTACCCATATTAGAAGGAAAAAGATATGAACCCCTTAGATGACATCCAATTACCTTACACAGTGGAAGAACTTGTTAAAACTTTAGACAAAGTTTTTCCAGAAAAAAGTGCTGATTTAAAAGATGATGAACGTACAGTTTGGTTTAAAGCAGGACAAAGAAGTGTAGTTAATTGGTTGGTCGAATTAAAAAAACGTAACGAAGAAAACTTATTAGGATAGGAGATAACTATGTGCATGTCATCAACAAAACAAGCACCTGTAGTTACAAGACCTGACCCTAATATTAAATACGTAGACGGTAATACATTCGACCCAAAAGCTAGTCCACCAGAGATAGACAATACTCCAGTGGTCAGCGATAAAAAGAAAAAAAGTAGTGTATCACAATCTTCGGATGTGACTACATCACAATCTAGTAATTTAACAATACCAACTTATTAAAGGAAGGAAACAACTATGTGTGTAGGAGGAAGCAGAAACCCACCCCAACAAGAACCTATTACGCCAGTAAGACAAGCTGTTTCATCAGGAGATGAATTAGCACCTACTATCGAACTAGCTTCTGAAGACGCTATGGAAATAGCAAAGAAGAAGAAATCGAAAAAAGGAACAATAGGTATGCAAACGGATTTAAACATCCCTGGTAGTTCGCAAACAATTATATAGGTAATTTACAATGGCAGATAATTTACATAACACGGCAGAAAGCCGATACAATTCTCTGTCTGAACAAAGAGAACACTTTTTAAATCGTGGAAGACAGTGTTCTGAATTGACGATACCAACTTTAATTCCAGAAGATTCTCACGCCCCTTCACAAGATTTTTATAGCCCTTTCCAATCTGTTGGAAGTAGAGGTGTAAACAATTTAGCCAGTAAACTCTTACTGTTGCTACTCCCCCCAAATCAACCATTTTTTAGATTGGCAATATCAGGCAAAGCTAAAGAACAAGTCGATGAACAACCACAACTTAAAACAGCTATTGAAAAATCATTAGCAAAAATTGAAAGAGAAGTTATGGGTAAGATTGAGTCACTTGCAATTAGAGTTCCAATATTTGAAGCAATCAAACATTTAATTGTTGGTGGAAATGTTTTATGTCATATGCCTAAAGAAGGCAGTATGAGAGTTTTTCCTCTTAACCAATATGTATGCAAGAGAGACGGTGAGGGAAACTTATTAGAAATAGTTGTAAAAGAAAGTGTATCTGTTTTAGGATTAGACCTAGAAATTAGAGAACAAGTTTTACAAATGATGAGTAAAGAAGACGCTCAGTCTGAAACACATTGTGATTTATATACACATATTTATAAACTAAATAATAAAAAATATTATGTATGCCAAGAAGTAAAAGGAATAAAAATACCTACTTCAGTTGGTGAACACAACGCAGACCAACTTCCATGGTTAGCTTTAAGAATGATTAGAGTTGACTCAGAAAGTTATGGAAGAAGTTTTGTAGACGAAGTAATTGGTGACTTAAAATCTTTAGAAGGATTATCACAAGCGCTTGTAGAAAGTGCCGCTGCGTCAGCTAAAATGGTTTTCTTAGTAAAACCAAATTCGACTACAAAGAAAATGGATATTGCAAAATCTAGAAACGGTGACATTATTTCTGGAAACAGAGACGATGTATCAGTATTACAAGCAGAGAAATTTTATGATTTACAAACAGTAGAGAAAGCAATTGCTAGACTTGAAGAAAGATTAGCATACGCATTCTTACTTAACACAGCAATTCAACGTCAAGCAGAGAGAGTTACGGCTCAAGAAATTAGATATATGGCTAATGAACTTGAGACTGCTATGGGTGGAATTTATTCTTTATTATCACAAGAATTACAATTACCTTTAGTCTCTCTTCTTATGACAAGAATGGGAAGTAAAAACGAAATACCAAAACTTCCAAAAGGTTCTGTAAGACCAACTATTATTACTGGTGTTGAAGCACTAGGTAGAGGTAATGACTTACAGAAACTAAGAGAGTTTGTAGGAGAGATAGGACAGTTAGCACAAATGAACCCTCAAGCAGTACAATTATTAAACATAGGTGATTTAATTGAAAGACTTGCAACAGGACATGGAATTGAAACTGAGAACTTAATTAAGTCCCCTGAACAATTACAAGCAGAACAAGAACAACAAATGCAAATGCAACAACAACAACAAATCATGGACACTGCACAAGCAGTTGCACCTAAAGTTGCAGACAACGTTACAAAACCAAGAGGATAATAACAAATGGTAGAAAAAGTAGAAATAAAAGAAGCTGAAACAACTTCTGATAAACCAACAGACTCGGCTCAAGATAAAACTTTTGAGAATGAAAGTAGACCTGAATGGTTACCAGAAAAATTTAAGAACGCTGAAGACATGGCCAAAGCCTACGGTGAACTTGAAAACAAATTAGGACAGTCTGAAAATAATAATAATAAAGACTCAGAACCTAACAAAGAAGAAGTCAAAAAAGATGACGCTGACTTATCAATTGATAAAGCAGAAAAAGCTGTAGAAAATGCAGGGTTAGATATGTCTTCTCTTCAACAAGAATACAATGAAGGTGGACAGTTAGCTGACAAATCTTATGACGCTTTAGAAAAAGCAGGAATACCTAGAGATTACGTAGACGCTTTTATTAAAGGCCAAGAAGCTATCGCTCAACAAACTTCTAATACACTTAAACAAGAAGTAGGTGGCGCAGAGTCTTATAATAATATGATGACTTGGGCTTCTAACAATTTAAGTGAAGCAGAAGTAAATGCGTATAACTCTACAGTAAATGGTAAAGACATTGAAGCAACAAAATTAGCAATCGCAGGATTGAATGCTAGATTTAAAAATGCTGAAGGTGTTGAACCTAATTTACAAACAGGAAACAGACCAAGCACAAGTAATGCGCCTGGTTATCGTTCTTGGGCTGAAGTTACAGCAGCAATGTCTGACGCAAGATATACTTCAGACAATGCTTACAGAGCAGACGTACAAGCTAAATTAAAGAACAGTGAACTGTAATGTTACTAGCTTTAAAAAAATTATACGAAGCACGTATAGCTGAACACACATCTATTATAGATATTTATTTACAAAAACCAGTAGGTATTGGTGACCATGATAATTTATTAAAAGTAATAGATGAACGTTTTGAAAAATTAACTTGTGCAAAACATTCACTAGAAGAATTGGAGAAAATAATAAATGCCGTACAAACCAAAACCGAAACCGAAACCAAGACCAAAACCGAAACCAAAAAATAAAGGATATTAACATGGCAAAACCAGGACTCTACGCAAACATTCATAAAAAACGTGCTAGAATAAAAGCAGGTAGTGGTGAAAAAATGCGAACAGCAGGTACAAAAGGCAGACCTACAGCAGCACAATTTAAACGAGCTGCGAAAACTGCTAAATCATAGTTGTGTTACCTATTTAGGTAGCAACTGCTAACACAAAGTTAAAGTCCATTAACTTGACCGTTCCGAGGAACGACAATCTTGTGAAACATACTTGAAATTTGTGAAAGCTTTTTAAACAATAACAATAGAAAAAGGAGACAATTATGTCAAACGCAACTCCGGCTTCCATTGGACGAGTAAACGCTTCTGGTTCAGAAGACGCATTGTTTTTAAAAGTTTTTGCCGGTGAAGTTATTACTTCATTCGACAGAGCGAGTAAAACACAAGGCACTGATTCAGTAAGAAGTATCAGCAATGGTAAATCTGCAACGTTCCCTGTAATGGGTAGAACTACTGCGGCTTACCACACACCTGGTGCAGAAATACTTGGTTCTGATGTAAACCACAACGAAAAGGTTATTACAATTAATGACCTTTTAATTTCTTCAGCTTTTCTTTCAAACATTGAAGAAGCTAAGAATCACTGGGATGTAAGGTCAGCTTACAGCACAGAAATTGGAAGAGCATTAGCTTTCCAAAAAGATAAACACGTTCTACAAACAGTTGGTCAAGCTGCACAAGCTTCGGCTAGTGTAACTGGTGGAGACGGTGGTACAGTATTAACTAATACTGCAATCGCTTCTGCAACAGCGGCAACATCTGCAAATGGAATGATAGATTCATTGTTCGATGCTGCAAAAACACTAGACGACAAATATGTACCGGCAGACGGTAGAGTTTGTTTCTTAAAACCTGAAATGTACTACAAATTAGCAAACGCTACAAACGCAGTCAATGTTGACTTCAGTGGTGGTGCTAATGGTGGTGTTGCTTCAGGAAGGGTATTACAAATTGCAGGTATCAGATTAATTGCTGTTCCTCATTTTGTTGCTTCAAACGTGAACTCAGGTGTAGACCAAGGTTCAGCTACTCAGGGTGGTTCAAACCCTCAAGCTGTTAACTTGACTGCATACGAAGGTTTAGTTTGTCACCCATCAGCAGTTGGAACTGTTAAGTTAATGGATTTAGCTACTGAAATGGAATACGACATTAGAAGACAAGGTACTCTAATGGTTGCTAAATACGCGATGGGGCACGGAGTGCTTCGTCCGGAATCAGCAGTAGGAATTAAAGACGCTTAATATTCATTAGGCTTATTTATACTATATAGGAGTAGGGGATGAGGGAGACTGACTCCCCTACTTTAATTTAAAAAAGGAAAATCATGACAACACAAATTACACCGACAACGGAACTTATTGCAATTAATACTATGCTAAGTTTTATAGGGGAAGCCCCAGTCAGTTCTATTACAGGAAATATTGGAACAGACGTAGCTGTCGCTAAGAATATTTTAGATGAAACTTCTATGAGTGTTCAGTCACAAGGATGGTTTTTTAATAGAGAATTTGAAGTTACACAAGCAAGGGACTCAGACAATAAAGTTCCTCTAGATTCTAACTGTGTACAAGCAGAAGCGTCTAGACCTTATCAATATTTATATCAATACACTATTCGTAACGGTTTTTTATATGACTTAAAAAATCATACAGATGTATTTACCCAAGACCCACAAATAGATAAAGTTTTAGTACAACAATTTGAACATCTTCCAGAATATGCAAGAAGATATATTGTAGTTAAAGCGTCAAGACGTTTCGCAGCTCGATATATTGGTGCAAGTGAATTAGTTAAACTAGCAAACATAGATGAACAAGAAGCCCACGTACAGTTTGAACAAGCTGACACAAGAGCAATGGACGCTAATATTCTTAAAGATGAATATAACATGAATTACATTACTAATCGTGGCAACAAACGTTCATCAAGGAGTTAGACAATGGCAGTTATATCGCAGTCAATTCCAAATCTTATTAATGGTATTAGTCAGCAGAATGCAGTTCAAAGAAATGTATCTCAAGCTGAAAACCAAGTAAACTTTCAGTCAAACATTATAGACGGATTATCTAAAAGAGCAGGAACTCAGTTTGTTGCTAACTTAATATCTAACCAAGCAATACCAAATAATTGCGCAGTACAATGGATTAATAGAGATAGTAGTAATCAGTATGTTGCTTTATTTTATAATCAAGGTGTTAAAGTTTTTGATTTACAAGGTGTTGAAAAAACTGTTTCTACTCCTAATGGTACTTCTTATTTAACTTCAACAAATCCTTTAGAAGATTTTAAATTTACAAACATTGCTGACTATTCATTTGTATCTAACGCACAAAAAACTGTAGCAGAAAATTCTTCTACAACAGCAGCAAAGGTACAAGAAGCTTTAGTTTATGTTAAAAGTTCACAATACGGTAGACAGTATAGTGTTACTTTAAATCATTCAACTTGGTCATACCCAGTAGAAGTATTATTTCAAATGCCTACTGGTAATGACGCTTCAACAGATGGTAAATTTAGAGATACAGAAAAGATTGCACATATATTATTATATGGAACTGCGTCTTCACACTGGTCTAGTAGTGCAGACGGTATAGGTTTTAAAACAATTAGAACTGATACTGGTGCAACATTAAGTACGTCACAAGGATTAGCAAACTATTCTGGAATTACAGGAACGTTTTCTAGTACACAATACGGTAACACTATTTATCTTACGACTAGTAGTGGGACTTTTGGAATTGAAACTACAGACGGTTTTGGTAACCAAGCTATGTATGCAATAAAAGACGCTATACAAGATTTTACAGATTTACCTTATTACGCAAAACCAGGAATGATTATTCAAATTACTGGTGAAGAAGGTGACACACTTTCAGATTATTATGTAAATTTTGTAGCTAACGGTGTTTGGAAAGAAACTGTAGGACCAGGAGTAAAACTTGGTTTAGATAATTCTACAATGCCACACGCATTAGTTAATAACAACAATGGTACATTTACTTTTGCACAACAAACTTACACTGGCCGAGTAGCAGGTGATGAAACAACTAATCCGGCACCAAGTTTTGTTGGACAAAAAATACAAAATTTAACTTTCTTTCAAAATAGATTTGGAATTATTTCTGGACAAAATTTAATTATGACAGAAAACGGTGAGTATTATAATTTCTATGCAACAACAGGAACAGATGTTTTAGATACTGACCCTATTGATATTGCAGCAAGTGGTACAACTGTAAATAAACTTTATAATTCTATAGATTTTAACGAACAACTTTTATTATTTTCAGCAGAATCACAGTACATACTAGAATCTTCTGGTGATAGTATTACACCTACTACAGCCGTACTTTCTAAAACAAGTACGTTTGCACATGACACTAAAGTTGAACCCAAAGCGGCAGGTAAATTTGTTTACTTTGCACAAAACAGAAATGATAAAACTGCAATTACAGAATACTTTGCAGATGATGATACATTAACAAATGATGGTTTAGATATTACAATTGGAGTTAACACATTAATTCCTAACAACGCATACAAAATTGTTTCAAACAACATTGAAGATACAATGGTTGTATTATGTCACGATACGTTAGACTCTACTAACACAGCGCCATATACAGCAAGTTCAGACGTTACAGCTACAAATGCAAACACAATGTTTGTTTATAAATATTTTTGGGATGCTGATAAAAAAGTACAATCAGCTTGGTCTAAATTTACATTTAGTAATATGCAAATAATTTCAGCAGAAGCTTACGATAGTTTTATTTACATATTAGCAAATGAAAACAGAAATTTAAAATTATTAAAAATAGATTTAAGAAATCCTAATTTTAATTCTTTAAACTTTCCAATTAATGTTGATATGCAAACAGCAATATTAACTGGAAGTTATAACAGCACAACAAATAAAACTACATTTACAATTCCGTATGAACACAACCAAACATTAATGGCTATAGACGCAACTAATGGTGCTGACTTAACAATTGATAGTCAAAGTGGAACTACAGTTGTAGTCCAAGGTAATCATACATCTTGTATTTTTGGTACTGCTTTTGAATCTTTATATGAGTTTTCTAAACCATATGTAAGAGAACAAGGTGCTACTGGAGCTGTAGCCATAACTTCTGGAAGATATCAAATTAGAACTTTAAATGTAGATTTTCAAGATAGTGGATTTTTTAAAGCAACAGTTTTACCAGACGGTAGAAGTTTAACTAGTTATGAAATGACAGGAAATGTTATTAACTCAGCTTCATCAGTAGTTGGAGTTCCTAACATTGCAAGTGGTACATTTACTATTCCAATACAAAGTAAAAACACAGGATTTGTGTGTAAGTTAATTTCAAGTTCACACTTACCTTGTCACTTTATATCAGCAGAAATTGAAGGATTTTATCATAGAAGAAATAGAAGGATGTAATATGGAAAAATGCGTAAGAGAAGCAGTCATTAATGATTGTATCGACTTAGCACCAAAAATGCGTTTAGCAGATAGACGTGAGATTAAAGCTTCGGACAACCTAAGTCCATTAAAGGCATTAGTTCTTCCCTTTACTTATGAAGGCGCAAGAAACTACTCAATCTTAGGAACAAAAGAAGAAGGTGTTATTGGTATGTTTGGGTCAACCCCATGTGCCTATGAAAAAGATTATGGTGTAGCTTGGATGTTATCAAGCGACCAACTTAGAAACCATGTAAGACAATTCTTAAAAGAATGTCCTCATTGGGTAAACGAAATGGGTAAAGGTTATAA
>Ga0098055_1000347_pt1 | contig 28943 bp, 7 predicted proteins | sample 17_taG_FD_75107 | JGI IMG/M metagenome (GOLD analysis project Ga0098055, IMG submission 75107) | Marine viral communities from the Subarctic Pacific Ocean - 17_ETSP_OMZ_AT15314 metaG | ecosystem: Environmental > Aquatic > Marine > Oceanic | place: Pacific Ocean | collected 2015-01-18 | reverse complement strand
TAAGTCTGCTAAGTAACCTGAATAGTTATAGTAAGCAAACACAGACACAAGTTCTGTTAATGAGTTGTTACCTGAACACCATACGCCAATGCCATCTGATAGTACTTGTGTAAAGTCGTTACTAACAATCGATCTGTTACCGCCTGCGTGTAGAGCCCCGTCAATTTTACAACCAACACACCCAACACCAAATGTTGTTACGTTTTGTACATAGCATGATTTGTTAGTTACCCACGACACTGTATCATTAGGTCCAAATCCAGGATCAAGTGATACATAAGAACCTGCTGTTGGACGTCTTGTTCCAAAATCATTTAATTCAGTTAAGTTACCACGCAATCCACTAACAGTCATATTTCTTACGCCTGTTGCATTACGTACATGATACATATCTGAACGCTCTGATCCTTCTACTGCGTTTAAGTAAAGTTGTGCTGCTCTCCATGAATTTGCATTACCTGGGTATTTTAAATCCATCACAATTGCATCAATATAGCTTTCAGTATCTCTACGACAAGCTGCTCTATCAAATGCATATGTTGCAACAGTTGACCCAGTAGCTGCACCAAGTACTAATGACTCGCCGCCTACTGTGTCAGAAATTTGTATCTCTGTTGCACTTGTAACTTCTGAAACATAATATATAGTTCCAGCAACTAAGTCACCAAACGCACCTGAATCAAATTTGATCGGATCATTTATTACTAAGTTGTGTGCTGAATTGAAAGTTACAGTTCCTGGAGACCCTGCTAAGTCTTCTACAGTTCCTCCGTAGTATTGTTCTATCCATGCTGTAGCTTCATTTGCTAAGAAGTTTTTATTAGCAGTCATTATGTCAGCAGCATTAATTGTTTCTCTATCATTAAAGTATGTAATAGTACCATGAATTTCTGGAGTAACATTTGCACCATTATCAAGCATATTAATAATAATATCCATCAATTGATTAGTACGTTTTAATGCTACAGGACTACCATTTACAAAAGTTCCGATCTTATTCTTTAATTCTCTGTAAGATTGTACTGTTGCAACTTTTTGACTACCAGTTACTTTGGCTGCACTAGTTCCTCTGTAATATGATAATGCATTCAGTACTGTTTGATAGTTACTGTTATTCATCATATCACGACCAACTGCGTTAATGATATAGCCAACATCTCTTTCACATTTCTCAACATTGTATTCTAATGTTGGAAACTTGTCTGCAATATATTCAGTAATTGAAGTTTTAATTGCACCAGACGATCCTGTTAAATTTGTAAATTGCTGTTGCAGTACTGATGGAACATCTACTAAAGATGCTGTTCTGTAAGGGCAAGCATACAATTCTGTTGCTCCAGCATTAAATTCAAATATTGGACCATTAAAATAAGTTGCTAGTGAAAATGTTGTTGACGATGGTACTGACTTAACATAATATATCGAGTAGTCTGCATTTGGTGAGTCAGTAAATTCAAGTTCGTCTCCTACAGTTAAATTATGCGGAACACTGTTATTCATAGTAAAAATATTATTAGTTACATCAGTAATATATAATTGTGGCTTATTTTGTATATCATTAATTGTATTATATAAAGTATTCATCAACGATACTACTTTGTTTGCTGACCCAGCATCACCTATTGTTTGTAGCTCATCTCTAAATACTGGAGCATAATCTGTTTGTACTGCTCCTGGACTGCCCATAGTATTCAATGCTAAATCTTCTAACAAGAACTTCATATGATCGTATGCCGCTAAAGTTGCTGTTTTCTCATCTGCTTCTAAAGTATGAACGTTATCGTCGTTTAAGTCTTTTGTCCAGTAATATTCAGCTGCTCTTAATGTTGCAGCATCGCCACTATATGTTAAATCATAACGTATAGCATCAATGATATATCCAATGTCTCTTCTACATTTGTCTTTATTATAATTTAACTCAGGATAAGTTTGAGCAATAAACGCAATTACATCTTCTTGTACAAATTTAGTATTTTCCCAAATAATAGATGCCGCTGCTACATCGTTTGCATCACTGCCTGTAGCAGGCGTTACCCATTTCTGTATCGGAAGTTGTCCGCCATCAATGTATGCATTAATATCTTCAATTAACATTTCTATAGCAGCATTTGCAGGAAGTGTTGCTACACGTCTTGCTTTTTGTGCTAAGAATTCCATTGAGCCAACTGTAGCATATAACTGTTCGTTTTTAACTTTTAGTGCTGACGCAATTAATCTATAATAACTCATACCTGCTTTAGTTGTTGCAAAGTTAGATCCTGTATAAAGATCACGTGCAAGTGCATCAACAATAAGTCCTGCATCTCTACGACAAGTTGCTTGATTAAATGTAAGTTCTTGGGCAAACTTTTCTACCCAAAATACAACATCTTCAACTAGTTCATTTTTACGAGCAACTACTCTGTTGTATGCATTTTGTAGTTCTAGTTGTTGCCAAGTGTTTGCAATTTCAACTGTTGCGTTAGGCTGTGTACTATTAATGTGATCAACAATATCTTGTACTCTTGCTTGAGCAAATTCAATTGCATTTGCATTACCTGGAGTTCCGGTTGTGTCTTGCGATTCAGTAACTCCTGCACTTGCTGTTACTGTTGTTTCTGCAATTACTTCTCCAACTATAACTTTTAATCTAGCATATGCTGCAAGTGTTGCTGGTACTTCAGTAGCACTAATTGTAAGAACAAAGTTACTAAAGTATGCATTACCTGCTACAATTGATTGTGTGTTACCACCATATAATAAATCGTAACGTGCTGCATCTAAAATATATCCAACATCTCGAATACAGCGATCTTGTCCATCAGTGCTTATACTATTCCAAACACCGTCATAACCGTTGCCTGCATCTTCTAACCAGTGACGAATTTCGTCTTGTATAAACGCCGCATTTTTTACTAGCTGTGCAGCTGCATCACCGTATGTTGTAGTAACGCCAGTTGTGTTACTTGTAGTAGCATAAGCAGTATCGCTAAACGATGCTGTATTGTATCCAGGGGCTGTTGGGAATACACTTGGCGGTAATGCACCTAAACCGTTTTGAACAACAGTGTTCATGTCTTTAATAAGTTTATATGCACGATCACCGTGTTTTCTTGAACCTGGAGTACTTACTACGCCGTCTGTAATTTCTGTTATATAACTGTTTACATACGCAATTACTGCTAAGTTCTCTGTAAGATTTGCGCCTGTAAATACTACTATACCTTCTCTGTATTGCTCTGCTACTTTCGAAGTTAAGAAGTTTGAATCAAACACAGTATCAAGTACTATTGAGTCAATTAATAATCCAATATCTCTTGAACATACTGAATCACTAAAGCTCAGTGCTGGATATGTAAATTTAATATAGTCAAGTGTTGCATCTTGTATTATAGATTTTCTTGCATCTAATGTTGTTTTAAATGCTTGTAATGCTGTATCAGTCCATGCTACTGAAGGAGTAACACTTGCAGAATCAATAGCAGTATCTATAGTTGCATATATTTCAGCTAATCTATCTAAAGCAAATGCTCCTGCACCAGCTGAACCTGCTGTACCTGATATATCTTGCGTGTCGCTATTACTTGCGGATTTAGTCCACCCACTGTTATCACCTACTGCAATATTATCTATTATATTCTGTAGTCTTAAAATTAATGCTAAACTTTCATCTTTTTCTGAACCTGGACGAACAAACACAAGTGCATCATTATAATACTTGTTTGAATGATTTTGTGTTGCATTATTTCCTCTATAAGTTAAATCATACTGTAGTGCATCAACAATACTATCAACGTCTTCGAGCCAAGATGCTTTTACATCTGAATCAAAACTTGACCATAATGTGTTATAGTTATCAACCATATATGCTTCTGCTTCTGCAATAATAAAATCTTTGTTAGCTACAATTAAACGTCTTGCATTAAAGAATCCTGTGTCATACCCTACTGGATCTGTAATTGTATAGTTAACTGGAACTGAACCAGAACCATTGTTTAAAATATCAACAACTAAGTCAGTACTTTCTTGTACTTTATAAGTTCTTGTAGTAATATATTTTAAACGATTTCTTGTATATTCAATTGTTCCTAATGTAGGCTCAAGCTGACTATCTAATACAACTTCTGTTGATGATATTCCTCTACGATAAGCCATACCTGATTTTAATGAGTTAAAAGTACTACCAAACAAGATATCATATTCTAAACCGTCTATAATATATCCAATGTCTCTTGAACACTTTGATTCATTAAATGTAAAGTTAGGATAATAAGTATTAACCCAAGTAATAGCACCTGCTTGTACACTTGATTTAAGTGCTGTAATTTCTGTACTAATAGTTGTAAAGTTTCCTGCAACCCATGATGTATCTGGTGCAATTGCACCTGCTAATGTACCGTCGGTATCAATAGTGTCATAAATTTCTTGTACTCTTGCTTCAGCAAAAGTTTCAGCTGCTGTACTACCTGCTGTACCCGATACGTCTTGTGTTATGTCGTTACCTGTACCGTCACCAGCATCACTTATTGTAACTGCTGTTTCAGTAATTACATCACCAATTACAGATTTTAATCTAGCATATGCTGCAAGTGTTTCTTCTTTTTCACCTGCACCGTATACTGGGCTTCCGTCTACAAAGTAGCTTCTTGATGCCACTGTAGTTTGGAAGTTACCACCGTATGTTAAGTCGTAACGTACTGCATCTAGTATGTATTCAACATCTCTTGCACAGCTTTCTGCACTATATACAAAGTTTGCTGCAAACGGAGCAATTGCTCCTGCAACTTGTACAGCAATCCATGCAGTGATCTCTTTCTTAATAAATTCGTAGTTTGCTTCAATTTGTGCAATAGCATTTAAATGCCCTGCGTCACTTGCATTGTTTGAACCACTAGTTGGTGTTGGTCCAACTGCTGGCATTGTATCAACAATACTTAAACCTGTAGCTAATACGTTTTTAACAACTTCAATACTATTGTTTAATCTGTTGTTTGATTGCGTAGTACCGCCGTATCCATTAATATATGCTTGCGGAACAGTGTTTCCAACTGTAGGTGTAATTTCAATATTTGAAATAATTTCCGATGATATATCTTTAATTCTATTTAAAGCGTTTGTACTTTTAGCTTTATCATTTGCTAACAATGCAATTGCTGGTTGCGGTTGAACAACACTTGTACGAAGTTCGTCGCCTACTACCGCTGTGTACTCTGGAAGAATCATTGGAAGTATTTCGTTATATGTACCTGTTTTGATAAACACTGTTGTATTTGGTAGTACAGGTAACGCAATTGCTGTATTAGACTTTGCTTCAATACCAGTAACAACAATATCTAACAATGTAGCTGCCTTTGTTATACCGTCAGCTTCTGCTGTAATTGCTAGATCAATAACTTGTTGAGCTCTTTGATTAGTATTAATGCCCATTAGTCCTTGATAGTTTATTGGAGTTGTATTGTTTAACACTTCATCAACAAATACTTTTAATTGTGCATATACTGCTTCATTAATTACACGTTGGTCTCTTTGTACATTTGAAATATACTCATTTCCAGCGGCAGTGTAATAAGAATTTGTAACTTCGGTTGTTTTTAATGTTCCGCCACGACTAATGTCATATATTAGTGCGTCGATAACATAACAACAATCTTGTTCTAAATTAGTAAAGTTAACAGATGCATCGCCTTGCATACTACCTGTAGTGTCAGTTAATATAACAGATATTCCGCCCGGTGTTGCTGCAATTCTAAACTCGGTTGCACTTACAATAGCATCTACATAGTATACTGTTCCAGCTGTTACGCCGCCTAGTACTCCGTCAAATACCATTGGTAATCCGTCTACTAAGTTTTCTGTTGAGTCACATGTAAAAGTACGTGAACCAGATGCTGAAGCAGTAATAGTAACATTATAATTATATTTTACCCAGTTTGATGCTTCTTTAACTAAAAACTGTTTGTTATTTTTAAGAATTTGTTTAGTCTGTGGATTTAAATACCCGTTACGTATTTGATCTAATGCATAACGTACACTACTAAAAGGTTTATCAATTGTCAAGCCAGATTCTGGTGCTGGCACATTATTTCCTAATGGTCCAACATAAACAACGTTATCAATTAAGCCATAGTTTGCCCAGTCTGGAAATCCGTCAGTTGCACGTAAAATTTGTCCATCAACACCAATTGGAAGTCTTGTAGGTCCTTGATTACCGTAGTAAACTAAGTCACCGTCTACTTCAAGAGCTAATGCTTCACTACCTAAGGTTAACAAGTTCCAGTAAGCTGCTGTTAAATCATTGTCTGGTCTATTTGCTACTTCTGAAGTATGTTTAGCAACAACAATAAACGAACTTGCACCATAAATTGCAACATCGCCCACTGCATAATTTCTTCCTGCAATCCAACTTGAAGAATAACCAGTATGTGTAATAGTATCAATTGCTCCGCCAGTTTCGCCAGTCACTGTTACTACAATATCGTTAGCTGGAGTAGTTCCGCCTACGTTTGCTCCTGATAAAGTTATTACATCATTTACTGCATAACCAGTTCCAGAAAATCCTGTTGAAATTCCAACTGTATATACTGTGTTTGATTTTACAATATCAAATTTTGCGCCTGAGCCAGATCCGCCAGCTGCATTTGTGCCTGCAATCTGTGAAAAGTTTTCAGTACTTCTTGTCCAATTAACACCTGAGTTTAATCTGCTCCAAAATGTAGCATTAGGTGGTTCTTGATCTGAACTATCAGCAATAGCAACATATGTTGTACCACCAATACGGACAACATCACCAACTCTATAAGAATCTAATGAACTCCAGTCTCCTTGGAAACTAAACCCAGTTGTAAATACTTCCCAATCGTCTGGGCTTGCTGTTGGTTGTGCGTTTGTGTTATTTGTTTTAGCAACATATACATAACCACCGTAAGTTACAGTATCACCAATTTGATAAACTGTGCCATTTGCCCAACTATCCTCAAACTGGAAGCCTTCAATGAATATATCCCAGTTAGCTGCTTCATCTGTAATAAAGTTTGCTGCTGTGTGGGGAGCTTTTGCAATAAACACATTGCCGCCATACTTTACAATATCGTTTACACGGTAACGAGTACCTAAAGTCCATTCACCAGTATAAACTAATCCATCACTAAATAATTCCCATTTAGCTTGATCAGGTTCAAGACCTAATGCAACAGTTGCGGCAGAAACGTGTGCAGTTTTACATAGGTAAACATAACCACCATATTTTACAAGGTCGTTAATTTTAAATCTTGTAGCTACAGTCCAATCGCCCTTCCAATCAAAGGAAGTAGCAAACTCTGTCCATTTATCTAAGTCTTCTTCAAGCCCTAAATAATCTGGAGCATCAAACGTAGCTGATGTGTGTCCTGTTTCAGCAATATATACAAGTGCGCCATACTTAACAACATCACCTGGTGCATAAGCATATTCTGCTTGCCAGTCACCTTGCCAACTTGTACCGTCGGAAACAATATCCCATTTTGGTATTGCATTAGAAAAATCTGTATCAAATGCTGCCGAGGATGTGTGGTTCTTAATACATATGTATGATTTACCACCAAAACTTACAACGTCATCTGCAACGTATGTGCGACCTGTAGACCAATCCCCTTGCCATACAAACCTAATTCTACCTAGTTTAAATTCTGCCATTTTTTAAAAAACTCCGTGTTCTTATATTTATCCTAATTGCTCGATCCACGTGTAGGATCGACAAATGTCTTCATGAAATACGCCATTGCTAGTCCGTCACCGCTCCAACCTGCAAATGGGCCTGTAACGTTAACTTTTACACCCATGTTTATACCAAAACCTTCTGCACCTTCTGGAATTGAAGATGTAATTTCGTCTGGTCCAACTACTTTAACAGTACCAGCTTGTAGCAAGCCTGTAAATGTATCTGAACCACCTTGACTTAATCTACTTGCAAGATAAGTTTTAATTGCTTTTTGTGTTGGAACAATGTTATTAGAGTTAGCAACAAACGTGCCGTCTGTTGAAAATTCTGAAACAACAGTAGGAGATCCGCCAAGTGCAACACCGCCAATTGTTAATTCTGTTAGTCCTTCTAATCCAAACTCTTGGGCACTCAATGTAACAATACCTGTTGCTTGTTCAACAGCAAATAAGTCACCAACTCTAAAGTTACCATCTTGGTCTGTACTTGAATAAAACACACGACCGTTGTTTGTTTCAACAATTTCATCTTGTGGTTCTAGTCCAGTATTTTCTGGTAAGTTTGGATAATTAGATTGTATCTTATTACCATAACCAATATTTAAGAAGTCATGGTTTGTAATACGACATTGGCTAAATCTACTACGTATTGTAAATGGTGTATCGTTAGCCGGTGCTGTTTCTTGTGTTAGTTGTGGACTAATTGTTATTACTGCTTGTAAGTTTGGTGCTTGTGTTCCAAACAGCCTTTCTGCTTTAGCAACACGATACACTTCAGGATCGCCGTCAAATTGTAAGTTATCACCTGGTGCAGGGAATCTAGTAATATCTTTAGCAATAAAGCGTAATCCAGTTTGGAAAGAATCACTAAATCCGTCGCCTCTAATTGCAATTGCTGTTGATGTTGTATTATAACCTGCTCCAAAATTAGTAAATGTAGGTGCACCTAATGTTCCATTACCTACTCTTACTTGTATTAATGCTTCTTCAGAGTTGTTAGGATCAGTAATTTTTACTCCTGGTGCAGGGCTTTCGTCATCATAACCTGAACCTGATTCTAACATACTTACGCCCGATATTGACGAACTTGATACTGTCGCTCTAGCTATTGCTCTAGTTCCTGCACTAAATTTAATTGCTGAAGTACCTGCACTATCTATAGTTACGAACCATCCTTGTCGGGTAGTTGGATCTATTCCAAATCCTAATACCTTACTATCGATACCAACTAACTCAGTTTGTTCAAACCATGTTATCCCGTCTGGTGATGTATAACAATATCCAGTTGTGTTATCAACAGCAACAAATACACCTTGTGCATATGTAAAATCAGTAGCACTTACACTTACATTTGAAGTGAACCAATTAATACCATCAAAGCTATATGCCGCTGGTCTGTTATCTTCTGATACTGCTACAAACCGTCCATTACCAAATTCTACATGTCTCCAATTGTAAACAGTTGAATCTCCTGATGGATCTATGGTTGTTTCGTTCCAAGTTGCACCATTATCAGTTGAGTATATACCAGCATTATCACTGCCATCTACTGCTACAAATATTTCTTTTCCGTACGCAACTGCTCTATAATCATCATATGTTAAGGACGATATATCTACACTTGTCCATGTAGAACAATTATCTGTTGAGTATGCTAATGATTGATTTCCTACTGCTGATGCAACAAATACCCCATTACCGTATGTAACTGTAGTATACTGTCCTGACGACAATGAAGGAAGATTAACACTTAACCATGTTAATCCGTTTGATACTGAATATAATGACTGCTGTCCGTTTTTAGATAAAATAAACCAAGTATTATTTCCGTGACAACCATCTACCCAAGGATTAACTTGAGTACCTGAAATAGGTAATGTGTAATCTAAATTAAAGTTAATATAATCATTAGTTGACCTTAATACATCTGACTCGCCGGCAACAGCAAAAAAGTTTTCACCATCACTCATTATAAATGTAAATTCTGCTCCATTAGGAATTGGATCAAGATCAACTTTTGAAAACGGCGGACGATCAAACGTTATTCTTGGTTCAATAATATAAATGGATGTTGAATCAAATGTATTAGTTAAAGGTGTTCCAGGATTAATATGATCCCAACCAACTTCATTAAATTGCATTGATCCTGTTTCATTAGTTGGAACAAATTCTGCACCGCCTAATGTTTCCGATATAGTTATTTCACTTCCTGATAAATTAAATTTTTCTTTAACAAAATAAGTTACTGCTGGTGTAACACCGCCAAATATTTCTGTAAAGAAAGAACCTTCCATTGATCCTCTGTCAGCATCTACATCAAATTTAGTACCAGTTGTATTACCTTCCATTGCACCAACTTCACTAGTAACTACTACAGTATCTGTAACAGTTCTAACAATTAAATCGCCTGTGTTTGTTAATAATGGAACTGCTGCTCCTCCAGGTGCTTCTGATATTGTAAATGAAGTTGCATCGTTGACAACCTGAATATAGTAAACAGTATCATTATCAATATTTCCAAATTCAACACCATTAAACACAATAGGAGCATTTTGAATAAATCCTGTTGTGTCGTCTACAGTAATCAAGTTTGATACTGCTTCACTAGCAGTTGCAGTTCTAGTAATAGTAGAACTAGATAAACTAAACTCAGTTCCGCTTATAATTGAATTTACAAAATACGTTTGTTTTTCTCCAAGTCCGCCTAATATCCCAGTTTTAAATATTACTGGGTTTAGAGGAGTTAACGAGCTAGTATCTGCTACAACTAATCCATTATTTGATGCTTGTGTTTCTGAAACACTTACGCTAACTAAAGATTCTGATATTGTAAATTGATTTGCATTTATAATATCTTGAATATAATAAACTGACCCTAGTACAACTCCACCTAAAGATGTTCCTGTAAACTGTATTGGTAATGTAGTTACCATATTAGCAGTAGTATCTGCTTTAAGATATCCAGTGTCATCAGGGTAATTTAAAGTAAAGTTTGGAACTTCACCTGTAAATGTAATTGGTGAATCGTCTGGATCTTCAATATTTACGTTTGACAACGGCCATACTGCACCACCCTGTGATGTTGAAATTTGTATAGCTTGATCATCTATCACATCAATAATGTAATAGTCAAACCCTGTAATTACTCCGCCAAATGTTGTTCCGCTAAAGTTAATTTTTTGACCAACACGCAGTCTTGTAGTAGTAGTTACATACATATAGTTGTTTAAATTACCTAATGTACCGACTACACTAATTCCACTCTGTGATATACTGTTTATATCAATATCATAAAATGTTGGAGTAAATTGTATTTTTTGTCCTTCATATATATTAAAAAATTGATCTGCTGAATCAGAACTAATTGTTAGTCTGTTATCGGTTGCTGAACTTGCTACAATTTCTTGTGGATCAAAAGATTCTTTAACAATAGTTGCCTGCTTACTTGTTTCATCATAGTCTGCAATTATACCGTACTGTCCAGCACCTAACCCTGATTGTACAACTAGTCGTGTACCTTCGTATTCTGCTGCTGTAGCAACTTCTGACCCTGCTAATGTCAAGTATTCAGTAGTACCAGTTTGTGCATTGTTTGTTTGAATTTTATATCCTAGTCCGCCTAGTCTTACATCTGCTGTTTCAAGTAATCGTGCTTGGAATATTGATCCTGTTCTTAACTCATCTGCTTGTACTTTAATACCCTGACCAGCACCAGTAACTTTAATATTAGCATATCCTGTTGGAGTATTATCAGTAGTTTCTATAAAGAACTGTGCATCGTCACTCGTAGTTATTTGTGCTCCGTAAAAACTTGTTGATCCTGTAATGCCGTCTACACCTCGAGGATACACTTTCATTCTTAGTTGTGTATTGAGTGCAGTTGTGTCTACAACTTTAAATGACAGTCTATACCAACCTTCTTCTAAAAAGTCTGCTTTTAAATTTGTTGCCAACACTAGCCCGGCACCTTCTAAACTTGTAAAAGTACCAGTATCAAAATTAAATCTTGCTGATGTTTTTACTAGTGTACTGCCAGTAAATTCTGTAACTAAGTCAATATAACTCGAGTCGCCTTTTTTAGCATGTATACTTACATTATAACCTAATGCAGATCCTGTTGGTACAGTACCAACAAATGATATTTGTTGCACCGCAGTAATTGCTAACTCGTCAACTGTAACTACAATATCGTTTTCAGGTGATCTACCACCAAAGGACTTACCTGATAATGTTATTTGGTTTCCAACAACATAACTTTCACCGCCGTTATTTACTGATACTTGATACGAGTCACTATTTACAGTTACATTAAATGTAGCATTAATACCTGAACCACTAATATTAACACCTGCTACGTTAGTATATGTTCTACCTTGTGGGCTAACAACAACATCTTGCCAAAAATATGCACTATCAGATAATGAAGTATTACCAGTAACTTTCCATGCAAATTCGTTTTCATATGGCGTAGTTGGTGCTCTAATAATAGTTACATTACTATCATTTTCCCATTCGGTTGCAATTAAATTATTACTCTGTTTTAAATAGTTAGTTGTTTTAGAATAGTATTCTTCACCTGCATGTGTATATTGAATTTTTAATATTTCAGCATTTGCGCCTAATGCACTAACTGCCTGTGCTGTTGCTTCACCTGATGTATTATTAATTGTACCAACAGCCGGTGTTTCAGAAATATCAAATCCTTCTGCAACACAACCGTATGTACCGTAAGACGAGTTACCGTTTGTAGCTCTCATCTTTGCGCCATCTTCAGCAAAGTAACCTGCATATCCGTAGTATGAGAACACCGAAACAGCTTCTGTTAATGCATCGCCGCCTTTGCACCAAATACCAATACCATCTGATAAAATTTGTGTAAAGTCGTTACTAACCATTGAACGGTTGCCGCCATTGTGTAGTGTACTGTCAATTTTCATACCTGTACATCCTGTACCAAACGTTGTTACGTTTTGTACGTATGGTGACTTGTAGGTAATCCACGCTCTTGTATCATCTGGACCTTCACCTGGATCAAGTGCTACGTATGCTCCTCCAGTTGGACGTCTTGTTAAGAATTCATTTTCTGCTGTTAGTGTACCACGTAGACCTTTAACAGTCATGTTTCTAATACCTGTAGCGTTTCTTACATGGAACATATCATGTAGTGCTTCGCCGCCATAAACATACATGTTACCAATGTTAGTTCTTAGATCGACTGACTCTGCTTGTGTTGCATCTTTAGTTTCTGCTACTGAGAATGTTGTAGGAGTAATTGAACTTCCAATTACATAATAAGTTTGTCCTGCTGTTACACCGCCTAGTATTGTACTAATTTCGTCAACTGGGTTTAATGATACAAACTGTACTGGTGTATTATTTTGCATATTTAATGTAGAACCTACAGTAAACAAGTTAACATCGCCTTGAGTACGAGTACATAAAGTGTTAATTGGAGTTGCTGGTTGAATAGTAGTACCACGCAATTCGTCTCCGTTAAGTGCTGTATTAGCCGGAATTAAAATTGGTATTTGTTCGTCGTATGTACCTGCTCTAATAAAAATAGTTGAGTATGCTGATTCATTTGCTGGCGGAATTGTATCTGGTGAACCTGCTGCAAAAGATTCTAAATAAATTTTTTCAAGAGCATTAACTACAGTTAATGTATTACTTTCTAATGTAAGTGAGTTATTAAACCATTGAGTAGCAAATGCTACATCTTCTGGATCTAAATCGTTAATTCCAATTCTATCTGCTTCAAGTTGTTGATAATTTATTGCCGGTGCTGTGTTTGTTAACGATAGTTCTATTAAATTAAATAGCTCTACAAAAAACACTTGGAAAAATAATCTTTGTTCAGCAACTGAATCATTTGTAAATCTATTTGTACTTTCTAAATCAAAATATGATAACGCTGCTGCAACAGTATTACAATTTCCGCCACGTATTAAGTCACGTGTTACTGCATCTACTATTTGTCTTGCATCTCTTATTACTTTAGTGTTATCAAAATCATATGACGATACAAAAGGATCTGCGCCTTCATTCTGTTGATATAAGAACCAATTAAATGCTTCTTGAACGATAAATTCTTTATTCTTTTCTAGTAACACTTTTGCATTTTGTTGAAGTGTTCCTTCTAATACATTAGCACATGCATAGTTAACTGATCTCCATGCAGTGTCCGGTGTTGTACCACGTCCAACAGCATCGATCCCATTTGTTGCAACATAGTAAACATTTGGAGTAAAATCTAAGTCACTCCAAGTTGGTAATCCGTCAATTATTTTTAAGATACTATTTTGTTCACCAATAGCTAATGTAGTATTTTCATTATTATCTCGTATTATCATTTCGCCTGGAACTGATAAAATATTTCTTTGATCATGTTGTAAATAGATAGACCAGTAAACATTTTGTAAATCATAATCCGGTCTATTAACTAACGACGATGTGTGTTCTCTTAAACAATAATAAGTTGCATTTCCGTAATACGCAATATCATCAATATTATATAATGTATCTGTATTCCAGCGGCCTTCCCAACTAAATCCTGGAATCATTAATTCCCAGTAGCCAGCTTTTGCACCTGCAAATGTTATTAGTGCTTCATCTGTTATTGTTCCGTCTGGTGCATGACTAAGAGTTATTGTAGCAATTTGCGAAGCATTAGATGAGTCGTTGTCAATACTTACTGCTTCAACAGTCTGTCCTGATCCAAAGCCTTCACCGGTTACTGTCATACCAACAGTAATTGAGTTTGCTGCTACCGAATCACCAAAGTTAACTTGTAGTCTTGTGCCTGCTGAGTCTTCAGCTTCGTATGGTGCTGTAATGACCGAGTTTCCTGGATTTACTCCTTGACTATCAACTAATGCAACATATAAATCTCCGCCGTATGTTACAACACTACCAATTTTATAAGGTGTTATTGTATCCCATACCCCTTCTACATCAAATGCTTTACTGACTAATTCCCATGCATCAGTTGAATCTTCACCGTATGTAGTTGACGGTGTGTTACCTATATTATTAATTACTTTTGACTGGAATAAGTATCCGCCATATAGCACAACATCGCCTGGTTGATAAATTGAATTGTTGTTCCAAATATTTTCATAGTCTAATCCTGGTAGCCATAAATCCCAATAACTTTTAACCCAAGTTCCTTCGTCTCCTACTAAATTGTCAGTAATATCTGGTTGATAACCTGATACTCCTAAATCAGCATTTTGAAAAATATTTCTTAATGTAACAAAATTAGGCTTTGATAAAACTGGTGCAAAGTAAGTATTAAACAATGCATAACCTAATGGATTATTTTCTAGGACATCACTTTGAGACTGTAGTGTCCATTCTGGAGCAAGTCCGCCGCCTGCCCAAAACTCTGCCATGTCCCACATAGACCAGTTTAGTAAATACAAGTATTCTTTATATGCTATTTCTGCTTGTTCTGGATCTTCAATAGTATACGAAGTTGTTAGATTTTCTGGATCTTCTGTTGCAATTACAGTCACATACTCACTAGGATTAAATATTCCTGCATTCAATGCTTCAATCATTGCAACGTGTAAATCAGTTGTTTGAAAATCTACATTACCTTGTGCTTGTACTGCTACTGCTGTTTCTGATCCTGGAACTGATCCTGGAACACCAAATAAATGTATTGTATGCATTAGGTGTTCTAAAAGTTCTTCGATATCTCTATCACCAACTGAAGGATTAGGGCCGCTTGTATTTTTATACCATACCATATCATTAACTAAATGACTATCTAAGAAAGTTTGGTATCCTGTATAACTGTTTATGTTTTCATCCTGTAACCAATTTGGAGTATAACTATCACCGCTTCCGTAAGCAATACGTTGAGCAGCAGGAATACCAGCATGTACTGTGCCAATATCGCCTTTTAATGTTTTTATTAAGTTTTGTTGATATTCGGAATTAATTCCAAGCCCATCTGGATTTATTAATAGTTGTACTGCTCTTGCAGTTTTTCTAATCCATTCATCTGGTACCGCTATTTGTCCACCAACATTTGTTGCGGCAACAAGTTTTAATCCATGTACCTCAACACTTCTATCAAATATTTCTCCGTTTGATCCGTCTTCTTTAATTTGTCCAGCGTAGTATAGTTCATCAGATAGGTTACCTAATAAAGTTGGAGCATGTCCCCAATTACATTTATATAGTGATGGTCCGTACTTTACAAGATCGTTTAATTTATATCTTAGTGTAGAGCTATCTTCAGTTGAAGTCGCAAACTCTCCGCGCCATTGAACACCTTCTTGTGCAACTTTCCAAAACTTTTCTGTACTATCGTCAATCGCAGTGTAGTCGTCTTCTAATCCTAATAAATCAGTTTCTGCTGAAACGTGTGCTACAATGCACTCATACGATGAACCGCCATAGTTTACAATGTCACCTGGACCGTATGTAGTACTTGATGTCCATTCGCTTTTCCAAGTTTTAGATTCAGCATAGGTATCCCATTTATCAATGTCAGGATCAATGATACTACCGCTGAGATGCTGTTCGTTACATTTATAAACAACACCACCAAAAATTACAATATTATCTAACGAGTATTGTTGAAACTGTTGCCACGGACCTTTCCATGTTTGCCCAGTCATCATTAATTCCCACTTAGGTTCAACAGCACCTAAATCACTATAAAATGCATTAGATGTGTGAGGTATTAAACAAACATATGCTTTACCTTCGTATTGAACAATTTCATCTTTGTTGTATACATATTGGTCTTGCCAATTACCTACCCAACTAAATCTTAATCTACTAATTTTAAATTCTGACATTCTATGCGGTTCCTTGATTCATTATACGTATTTATGATACTATCTGACTTGGGTCATAAGCGTATGACTGATTAATTCTAACTACTAATTCGCCTTCGGAATTTACATAATAATACATATTTTTATTATCCCAACGATATTGATCCCATTGTAAGTTATCGTATGGACGGCTGTGATCGATTTCTAAACGTCCATCAAAAAAGTCTACTCCATATTCAAACTCTGTAAAATCATCTATTGATGCTCCAGGGTTATTAACTGTAATTGTATCAGTATCTTTTAACTGATCAATTTTTGCAAAATATAATGTTCCGTCTTCTTCTCTACGCAATGCATAAAAGTATCTCGGTTGTCCTGTTCCAAGTAGTTCTGTTATACTTGGAGTTTGTCCTACATAATGTGTTGATGCCATTTCTTATCTCCTTAAAGTATTTCTACTGTACTTAAAATAACGTCAACAGCATCGCTAACATTAGTTTTTACATATAAATTATTATTTGGTGTAAGTATTAATTTCTCACCACCGTTTAGTACTCTTAAACTTGTATTTGGCGGAACAATTAATTCTTTAGCATAATATCCGGTAACACTAGCATCATCTTGTAATTCAATGTCAACTAAAATAACACCTTCGGTTAAATTTGCTAAACTAAAGCCAACTACAGTTACTCTAGCATTATCGTTAGTTGCTATTATTTCAGTACGTTCTGTTCCTACGTTTGCTACTACTACGTTTTTAAATGTTGTTGCCATATCTTTATCCTAATACTAGCACTGTTGACAGTGCAATTTCCTCTGCGTCTGATCTTGTAATACCTGCGCCAGACCCAGCAACTGATACCCAATTAGTTCCGTCCCAAATTTCTACACGTTGATCATCAGTATTAAATCTCGTTTGTCCAGTTTCGGTATACGCAAAAGGTGGTCTTTCTCCTGTTCCGCCTGATGGTAAAACTATACCGTATGGTCCGTCAAATTTTACATAACCGTTTCCGGTATTCTCAAATGTTGTTATACCGTTTGTAACAGTGTTTGTTATAGTGTTATCTTTGAATGCAAAGTTATCAAATGTTACTGAGCCTGTTCCATTAGCTGTTAAGCTAAGGTTAGTGTTAGTTGATGTTGTTTCAATTACGTTTCCGTTAATTTGAATATCATCTACAGTAATTTGCGGTGCTGTTAATTTTTGATCATCAATAGTAACAATAGTTGAGCCTTGAATATCAAATCTAATTATACCATCATTTGCGCCTTCTGTTAATTCAGCAGTAACCTTAGTGTCACCGTCTAAGTCTTCAACTCCTTTAAGATTTATCCAATTAGCACCGTTATATCCTTCAAAGCGGTTTAGCTGATTATTATATCTAAGGTGTCCAGCTACCCCTACTGGACGATCTGTTGTGTTGCCTACAGGAAGTTTTACTGCTCCTGTTGCATCTAAATTAATTATTCCGTTTCCTGGTATAAGGTTAATTTCACTATTAGTTGTAATTGTTGACCCGTTAATATCAAAGTCGTCAATAATTACTGAACCTGTTCCATTTGTTCTAAGTTCTAAATCACTACTTGATACTGTTGTAGTAATAAAGTTATCATCAATTAAAATGTCACCAGTTGAAAAACTATTTGATGTAATAGTTCCTGTACTTGTAATATTTCCTACACTAAGTACTCCGTCAACTGAAAGATTGTTTGTAATTTCAACGTTGTTATTTGGTATTAAAATTTGACCTGTGCCATTCGCACGTAGTTCTAGGTCTGCATGTGTTTCAGTTGTTGTTATAGAATTACCAGATAGTTGAATCTGTTCAAATTGTATAACACTTGCACTAATAATAACTTCGCCAGTAACATCTAAGTTACCATTTAAATTAATATTTCCTGTTTGTGTTACATCACCTGTGTGAGTGATATTTCCGTCTATAGTAGTTTGTTTTAAATTTGTTGATCCAGAAACTTCTAAATTATTTTCAATCTCAACATTGTTACTTGGAACAACTACTGAACCTGTGCCATTAGCACGTAACTCTAAATCACTACTTGATACTGTTGTAGTAATAAAGTTATCATCAATTAAAATATCACCAGTACTAAATCTATTTGCAGTAATTGTACCTAAAGAGGTTACATTTCCAACACTAATAGTTCCGCTAACTGTTAAATCATTATTAATAACAACATCGTTAGACGGAATCAATACATCGCCATATTCAGTAGCACGTAACTCTAAGTCTGAATTAGTAATTGTAGTTGTAATATAATTTGTTTCAATTTTAATATCTTCAAATTGAGATACTCCAGAAACTGTAACATTTCCAGTAACACCAATATTACCAGTTAAATTAATATTACCTGTTTGTGTTGTATTACCTGTTTGTGTTATATTACCTATAATATTTGTATCTTGTAAATTACTTGTTCCGGATATAGTAAAGTCTTGATCAACTTTTAAGTGATTAGACGGTATGTTTATAACACCAGTACCGTTAGCACGTAAATCTAAATTTGCATTAGTATCAGCTGTTTCAATATAGTTGTCTTTAATTATAATAGAGTCAGTTGAAAAACTCTTTGATACAATTGATGTTGCAGTTGTATTAGTTGTAGATATAGTTCCGTCAACTGCTAAATCGTTTGTAATTTCTACATTGTTATTTGGTACAAGGATTTTACCAGTGCCGTTAGCACGTAGTTCTAAATCTGCATTAGTTGTTGTAGTTGTAATAAAATTATCATCTACGAGTATTTCTTCAAACTGTGCTGCACCTGAAACATCTAAGTTTTCAGTAACAGTTACGTTTCCTGTAACAGTTGTATCACCTGTTTGATTATTATCGCCTGCGTGTGTAACTGTACCTGTAATATTTGTTCCAGCAAGAGTAGTTGTACCACTAACTACAAACCCTTGTGAAAGTTCAAAGTCGTTGCTTGGAATTACAACTTTACCTGTGCCATTAGCACGTAGTTCTAAGTTTGAACTAGTAACTGTAGTTGTAATAAAGTTATCAGTAATTTGAATATCATCAACATTAACTTTGTCTGTAAATAATTCTGCCCAAGTTTTAGATGCAGTACCTAGCGTATATGTACTTGCAGTCTTTGGAATAATATCTGAATCAATACCTGCTATAATTTGTATTGTATCACTTGCTTCGTCACCAATTGTAATATTGCCGCCAATTGTAACATTACCGGTTACATCTAAACTACCATCTACATTTACATCTGATTTTAAATTAATTGTTCCGCTTGCAGCTTCAAACTCGGCATCTTGTGTTAGTGTTTCAATTTTGTTACCACTAATGCGCCAATCGCCAGTTTCAATTTTGTTACCATCAATAAACGTAGTATTTGCGCCAGTTGTAAAAGAAACACCATTAGTTGTATTAATTTCAAATTCACTAACAGCAAATGTTACATTACCTGTTTCCTGGTTAACATAAAATAAATCACCAACTCTAAAGTCGCCTTTATGGTCAACTGAGTTGTAACGGATCTTTGCTCCGTTTGTTTCGACAATTTCGTTTACTTGTATTACAGATTCAGTTTCGTTAGTTGCTTCTTTACCATTGCCAATGTATGCTAGGTTCTGTCCAATAGCATACATTATAACGCCTGGGCCATCTCCTACTAAACCAAAGTTACCGTAAACACTTGCTGATGCAATAAGTCTAACTTCTGCGCCAAACTCACGTAAATCAAAACTAGAAATAGTTGTTGCTGTTGCTGTGCCGTCTGTAATACTTGCTGGTGTTAAATCAAATCCATTTAAGTCTAAGTATCCTTGTACGTAAACATCATTACCGTCTACACTATCAATAGTTCCTGTTAATACAGTAGATCCATCTGTTGATGTAATTGTAAGTGTATTGCTTTGTGCAAAGGTGCCTGTGATGCCCGCTAGTGTGAGTTTTGTCTTACCTGCATATCTTTGCCCGCCTTTACTATCAAATGCAAACATTGAGCGATTAGCAAAGTAAGTAAAACTGTTTAGCCACTCAACTCTAGCGCCGTTTGTCATTGTAATTGCATCAACACCAGGTGTAATAAATGTTGCTGAATGGAATAGCATTGCTGTGTTTACTGAACTTGCTGTACCATATGCTCCATCGATATAAGCACCTTTACCTGCATCGCCTGCGTCAAATCCTCTTGGGTCTAATGCACTTACTGTTGTACCAGTTGTAATTACTGTAATGTTTCTAACATACGGCGAACGTGATGTTGCTTCGTAATCTGTTGCGTAACGGAAAGCATATCCATTGTCTGGAAATGTTCTAGTATCTCCATTGCAACTAAACACTAGTCCTTTAATAAAGTTACTATTGCCAGTAGGTTGATTTGTGCCAGTGTGCGCAATTACTAATTCGCCAGTTACATTATTGTATGTAGCGCCGGTTACTGGGTATGTATTAGTAACACCTAGATGTTCAAAAGTAACAGTACCGCCGCTTACATAAGTGTGTGCAAATGGCGCTGGTCCAACATTTAATGTTACTGAGTTTACGTTTGCAAACGTTGAATTATAAAAATTACCACCACTTTGAAATCCAGTAAGTGTCAGGTCTTCTACAGTTGATTCGCCATTAAGCAAGACTGCATCATTATAGCGAGTTTCTGTTGTAGGACGAATAATTACACTTCTAATACTTTCGCCTTTTAATGTTACTCCTTGCGGAATAGTTAATGGAAATATTTCAGTATAATCACCTGGGTAAATGAATACAGTATCGCCGGCAGTTGCTAAACTAAGTGCATATTTTATAGTTGCTACTGGGTCTAATAAATGTGTACCTGTATTTGTATCATTGCCATTTTGAGCAACATAGTATATGTTACCATATCGTTGCGTTAAGTCAATACCTTGTACAGTTAAATCTACAGTATTAATTGCAGATGATTCAAGGTTATTAACGTAAACATTAGCCCATTCTTTTCCAGAAGCATCTGGATTACTACCAAGGTCGTATGTATTGTTTAAGTCTGGTATTATAGCACTTGCAACTTCAGCATTAAAGATAACATTATCAGTGTTTGCATCACCAATATTAATATTACCATCTGCTGTAATATTTCCACTTGCATAAATGTCACCAGTTACATTCATATCCGAATGTACATCAACCGAGCCTGTGCCATTTGGTCTTAGCTCTAAGTTTACATCTGCTGACGAGTCATCGTTATTTGTTGAGATAGCATTGCCTTCAATATTAATACTATCAACTTTTAATCTGTTTAGTGATACAACAGTATCAAATGTAGCAATGTTTAGGTATGGTTGTGTTGTACTAATTGTGTTACCAACAACTTGTATATCACCAAGTGTTGATTGATTAGTAACAATTAAGTCTGTAGTTTGTGTAGTTCCAGTAACATCTACCTCGTACGCAGGAGCTGAATTCTTGACGCCGATACGCTGATTATTTACATCTAGATATAATAGGTCGGTCTCAAATGCTAAATCTATCCCATTACGGATAAGATTCGACTTCAAGAGCGGACCGGATATGCGACCAACAGCCATCTTTTCTCCTTGTACGGGGATCCTGTCCCTCTAGCCTAAGTTTTCAGCTTTCGCTCTTTGCTGGCTAACCACAGTTTGACCCTGCAAGTATTGGTCATACTTTGCATTAATAGTATTTATCGATTATATAAAAAAGGGTGGAGTTACCCAAAGATTAGAGTGTATTCCAATATGAGATCATCCATATCAGCTTGGCTAATAGAAGCACTTGTGCCAGCCGCTGATATGAATGTAGATCCATCCCACACTTCAAGTACAGTATTCTCAGTATTCCATCTAGTCATTCCTGCTTCTGGAGTAAAGCTAGGCTGTTCGGCTGTAGTACCTGCAGGAATCTTTAATGCAGGTCCAGTGAATTTTGTTTTTCCATACAATGTGTTTTTAATAACTAATGCCGCTCCGGCATTATTTTGAATCTTGTTTGCTGTAAAAGTAATATCGTCAATTTCTAATTTACCAGTTGCTCTAAGATCAAGATCTGACTGGCTTATTGTAGTTTGTATAGAACTATTATTGACTAAAATATCATCAACTTGTAAGCCGTTAATTTGTAATTCTGAAGAATTTACTTCTCCTGATATTGTTCCAGGAGTTATTATATCTATAACATTATTTGTTGGATGTGCTGAAATAGACGTTGCTCTGTTACTAGAAAACACTCCATTAAAATAAATTTTGTTATTATTTTCGTTTCCTTCAAACACATTTAAATCTGTATTAAATCGCAAGCTATTGTTAGCGTTTTGATTTTCTAATGTTGTTCCTTTAGGTATTAATAATGCTTTTGATGAATCAATACTTAAATTTGTTGTTTCTAATGTAATTTCAGCACTATCAGTTGACATAGTATTATTATTAATAATAAAGTCTTCAACTAATGTATTTCTAGCAGGATTTATTTTTCTAAGTTCAAGATCTGAACTAGTAACTGTAGTTGTGATAACGTTATCAAATATTTTGATATCAGAACTTAAAGTAGCCTGATCTAATATTAATTCAGAATTAATATTAATACTACCAGTAGTTAATGATCCAAGAGATAAGTTATTATTAATCTGTAAATTATTTTCTGGTATTACTATAGAACCAGTACCGTTTGCTGATAACTCTAAGTCGGCTTGAGATTCAGTTGATTCAATAACATTGTCATTAATTAAAATGTCATCAAACTGTATTTCACTTTCGATATTTGATGTTGTTGCAGTAATATTACCAATAATATTTAAATTACCTAACTGATTTCTGTTACCTGTATGTGTTATCAATCCGTCAATAACTGTATTTTTAAAAGTAGATTGGCCGCTTAGTTGTAAATTTTGTCCAAGTAAAGTATCTTCTTGTATTTTTACTTTTTTGCCTGCAAATGCTCGTAATTCTAAATCTGCATGAGATACTGTAGTTGATATAAAGTTATCATCAATTTCAATAATGCTATCTGTAATTACAATTTCATTTAAGTCTAAGTCTTGACTTACGTTAATGTTACCTGATGTTATCTCAGCAGCAAATAAGTTATTTGTAACATTAACATTATTTGAAGTAGTTACATTTCCTGTTTGATTTGCTTTTAACACTAAATTTGGATCAAGATAATCGCCTGCAAATAATACAGGATTAAAGTATCCTTGATTATCAAATTCTTGTTTAACAATGTCATCAATTGCATTTTTAATAAATGCGTCCCATACTGCATTATTGGTTGTGCCGTTGGCAAAATATTGCAAGTATGCAATGTAATCAGTAGTTGTAGTCGAGCCACTTCTGTTTACATCAACTAAGTCATTATTAATTAAGAAATTAACAAGATTTTTATCTACTTGATTTGGATAATCGGCAGCTGTTGCACCACCGATAATAGCTTGTATTATTGGCGGAATACTTAGTGAATCAGTAAATTCTCCACTTGACCTTAACCCTTCTCTTATATTTTTTATTTGGTTGCCATCAATAGTAATATGACTTCCTATCAAATCATTTGAAATTGTTAATTCTTTAGCAACAGCATTACCTGTTAAATCATAATCTCCGACTTGTGTAGTATTACCTGTAATATCAACTGATGAATTAAGATTAACTTGAACTGGAGTAAAAGTTGTAACAAAACCAATATCTTCAAACATACTAACATTATCCCATTCAACAATGTTATTGACTGAACGGAAAATAATATCAATTGCTGTACTTTGTGGCACAAAACTGTATGTTAATACTTCATCTGCCGTAAGTCCTGTAGTATTATTCCATTCCTGTAATGTTCCTACTCCGGACTCGAATATTCTTAGATAGAACAACTCACCAGGGTTATCAGCGAATCTAAATTGTGCTGTAAAATCATAGGTCTTCCCTGCTTCAACTGTAATTTCTTGTGATACGTTTCGCGCAACTCCAATTGCGTTAATTCTTAAATTTCCATTTGATACTGTAGCAAAGCCGCCGCCTGTTTGTTGCCAACCTGTTAGATTAGAATCGTATGTGCCATTAACAACAAGTTCAGGACCGTATTCATAATTAGTTGACCCGTTTTCTAACAACATATTGTTAGCATCTAAATTTTGATTTACAACTACTGAGTCCTGTATATTGATTATACCAGTACCAGATGCACGTAGTTCTAAATTTGCATGTGTGGTATTGGTTTCGATGAAATTTTGTTGTATAGTGATTTCACTAACATCAGCTGTAAACATTTGTGTATTTTGTGCAATATTAAGATTATTTACAGTCATATTGCCTGCTGACAAGTTGTTGATAACTTTTACGTTTTCATAAGGTATAAGTATTTTACCAGTGCTGTTAGCACGTAATTCTAAGTTTGCGCTAGTTGTTGTAGTTGTAATAAAATTATCATCAAATTGTATATCGCCAAGATTAACAATTTGTGTTACGTCTAGCCACCCTGTAACATTTAAGTCACCTGTGATATTTCTGTCACCTGTTTGATTGTATGCGCCAACGTGTGTCAACGTGCCTGTAATACTTAAATCTTGTAAATTAGTTGTGCTTGTTGTTTCAAAATTATTTGTAAGTTCTAGACTACTATCAAATACAACATTACCTGTTCCACTTGCACGTAGTTCTAAGTCTGCACTAGATTCAGTTGTAGTAATAACATTGCCATCTATTTTAATTTCACCAACAGATAGTTTATCTAAATTAGTTTCTAGCCAAGGACGTTGTACTTCGCCCAATGAGTGTATTTGATCTCTATGCGGTTTAAAATCTTGTTCAAATTCAACATTAAAAACTAACCTATCGGCAGCTGTATCTCTTCCAGGTTGGTCACCTGCTATGTTTAATGTGCCGCCAAATGTAAAGTTATCTCTAATATCTAGGTTACCAGTAATATTAGTGTTATCTTTAAAATCAATCTCTGTAGGCGAATCAATATCTAAGTCTCCTACAACAGACACAATATCATTGTCTGATATTCTTATATTACCTGTTGTAATATATGAACTGTCAATTGTAGTTGTACCGCCTAGGCTATTAATAACTAACCCTGACAGTGTATCAATGTTAGCAGTATCAATAGTTAAACTAGTATCACCTGTTTCTAAATTTACAAAGAAATTATCACCGACTCTAAAGTTACCAACTTGGTCTGTACTAACATGATGTATTTTTCCTGAATTTGTTTCTACAACTTCGTTTGCTTGTACTACTAAATCTAAGTCATTTGTACTGTCTGCGCCTGCACCTATATAAGCAAAGTTATGCTGTATTAGGTACATTAAACAGTCTGCGCCGTCTGCTACAGCGCCATATGTGCCGTATACGTTCGCTGACCCTATCGAGCGTAGCTCTGCACCATATATTGTTGTACTGCCGTCTATGCTAGTACGTCCTTCTGTTCCATTAAACGCATACAAGCCTCTATTAGCAAAATATGTAAACGAGTTAAGCCATTCAACTCTAACACCGTTTGTCATATTAATTACATCAGCGCCTGGTGATATAAATGTACAACTATGGAACAACATTGTTGCCCTTGGACTTGCAGAGTTTAATTCATCACCATCAATCCAAGCACCTCTACCTGCATCACTGCCTCCTGGAGTAGTAGGATTAGTTAGTACAGTTACATTTTGAATGTAAGGACTACGTTCACTCATTACACTATCAGGCGCAAAACGGAAGGCGTAGCCTGTGTTGTTTGTACTATTGTAAGTAAAGTCTTTAATTGTTAAATTACTAATTACTGTTTTATCACTAAGGTGAAATATGTCTTTATCACTTGTGCCACTAGTTGGTTTGACAACAGTATTTCTAATATCTGTACCAATTACAGATACAAATTCTGGTACTAGTAACGGAGCAATTTCTTCGTAAACTCCGGGTAATACTAAAATTGTTAAAGGTTGATCTCCGCTTGCTTCTGACCTCGATAGTGCTTCTTTTATTGTAGCTAGTGATCCCTGAGGGGAATCACCGGCTTGTGTATCGTCACCACCTTTTGATACATACAGTATTCCGCCGGGTCGTAGTGCAACATTAATTCCGCCAACTATAGCTTGATCAGCTGATAGTACTTGTCCGTTTATAAGTCTTGAATAAAGTGTACGCCAACGCTTAGTATCTGTTCCTAGATCATATGTATTACTTTGATCTGGTATAATATCTGAATTTACATCAGCATTAAAGTTAACATCATCGGTATCTTCGTTACCAAGTGTAAGTGTTCCCCCAAATGTAATATTTCCAGTAGTATCTAAATTTCCGTAAATATTTAAATTATTAAATATTTCAGTAGTAGCAGTTCCTTGAGGCATTAAATCAATATTAGCGTGTGTATCTAACGTTCTAATAGTATTATCATTAATACGTATACTACCGTTATCAAGAGTTCCAAAACGAATTGCTTCGGCCGCATCTAATGTAATGTTTCCTGATGCTGAAATAGTGTTGTTTTGAATATTAAGATTATTTAATGGAGATGATAAAGAGTCTGTTATTAAATTAGTAGTACTAGTAGTACCTGCAACATCAAAATCAAATCCTGGAGTAGAAGTATTAACACCAATTTTACCTGTGTTTACATTTAGATATAAAAGTTGTGTTGTGTTGAGATCGTTACGAAATGCTAAATCTTTTCCTTGACGTTCAAGATTTGCCGTTAATAATGGTCCTGATATTCTACCGACTTGGCTCATACTGTACTCCTCATACAGTATTTATTGAATTTACTTATCGAAGTTATGTAGTACTGTAACTGGTTTAGCAAGATCTGGAGCACTAGTAAAATCTAAATAATATCCTGTAAGTCTTGCTAAGCCTGTAGCATCAGTTGTTCCTGCAGATGCCGCAGTAAACGTTGTTCCTGGATTATTATTAGATGCACTATGCTCAGATACAAAGTCTGTTGACCCTGTAGCAGTAATAATATATTCTGATCCTATATTAAAATTTCCTGAAGAAACTTCTTGGCCTGTTCCTGTTGAACTTGGATTTTGTACCATTGTATAGTTAGTTGTTGATAATTGATAAACATTTTCAACAAATACTAGTATGTTGTCTGCTGTAGCGGGTGCTTTGTATGTACTATTAGGATCTTGACTATCTAAAGGACCAAACAAATCAATAGTAGCATCGCCGTTGCCTAGTGATTGTTTAACAATTCCTGGATCGTTATTTGGTTCTTTATATCTTACACTACGCCACTGACTTTCAGAATAAACTTCTAGTTCGTTAAGTGTAGTATTGTATCTCAAATGTCCGGAAGTGTTTACTGTTGGACGTTCTGCTGTTGTACCTTTAGGCACAAGCATTACATTAGTCGAGTCCATAATAACTTGACCGTTTACGTCATACTTTACACCTTTACCGTAAATGTTACGTAAGTTTGTGTTTTGTGCCTTTAATAATCTCATTATACTTCCAAATAACTTACCATTGCTGCTAGATTACTATTTGCATCTCCTACAAATGTTAACTTTTCTCCTGCACTTAAAATGACCTTTTCGCTATCAAACGTAAAAGTTTCTCCTGCAGGTAAATCAAGTTCTCTTATTACTATTGTAGTAGCAACATCTAGTGGTTGATTATCTTTTCTAAAATGCATATCAAATTGTGCATTATTCGAAGCAGGTGCTGCTCCACTTGGACTATAAGTATTACAAACCATTATGCTTGTTATAGCATATGTCTTTCCAGCTGGTGCTTCAAGTAAATCTTGTGTTGTACCGTCTAATTGTAAGTTTTCAATTGCCATGTTATTTTCCTTAAAAAAGCATACTATATAATAATGCTCTATTTTTACTTATTAATTCGTCTTGATAGTTAGCGTCATTGATGAAATAAATTCCGCTTTTTCCTGTGCCTTGACTTTTTGCATAAATTTTAATACCGTTAACTGGTGCGTTTGGATTAATTAATACATCGTCGCCGCCTGGTGTTTTTGTTATTTCTAAAACATCTTTAATTTTTACAGAACCTGAACCTTGTGATTCTAATACTAAATCACTATTACTTTCTGTTGTAAAAATATTTGTTCCTCTAATCTCAATATCTGAAAGATTAATACGGTTATTATAAAATGATGCAACAGTGTTGCCTTCATTTGTAACTGAAATAACTGTTTCAGCTGAAACAGTTCTACCACTGTTTGTTTGATATCTTGATTTATTTGCACCTGTTGAATTATAAGTTATTTCAATAGATGTAGATGACGGAATACTATGTACTATAAACCCGCCTGGGGCGTTTAAACCTTGTATAATTGCATCATTAGGACTTGAAGTAACACCTGATATTATAATAGTATCATTAACAGCATAACCGTGTGTATTTTGTGTCGATAATATAGTACGTGTTCCTACTTCAAGTATTGTTGTAATGATATTATTTTTGTCAACAACTTCTACTGAAGAATTGTCTTCAGCAATTTTATCAATCTTAATTGTTTCTAGACTGTAATCTACTAGTTCTCTTACAGC
>Ga0098055_1000346_pt1 | contig 28967 bp, 41 predicted proteins | sample 17_taG_FD_75107 | JGI IMG/M metagenome (GOLD analysis project Ga0098055, IMG submission 75107) | Marine viral communities from the Subarctic Pacific Ocean - 17_ETSP_OMZ_AT15314 metaG | ecosystem: Environmental > Aquatic > Marine > Oceanic | place: Pacific Ocean | collected 2015-01-18 | reverse complement strand
TTGGCTGGTGATGATGAGTTGTCTGTTAGGACTGAACTTGTTGGTGGCACTGGCAAATACGGGCGTCTTCTGGGTTGGCTTTACATTGGGGACGACAGTGTGTCCCTTAACGAGCAAATGATTGAAGAAGGATATGCTCATCCATATGATGGCGGAACAAAGGACATGAATTTAGAAGCACTTAGAGAAATTAGGAGGGCACATGGTACGCTTGTTGACTAAAATTAAAGATTGGGATAAGGCAATGGCAAATAAAATTCAGGACAAGTTTAACTTGACTGATTATCAGATGCTTTGTCTTGCATTTGGAAAAGGATTTATTATTGGAGCAATTCTATTATGAGAAGAGAAATGTTAGATGCTCTCAAGGCACTTGCTATTGGGAACATTAAAAAAGCAAAGATGAATATTGAAATTTATCTTGTCAACCCAGTTGGCATTGGTGAGCACCCAGATGTGCTTGGTGCGATCCAGGATCAAATTGATGCGATTGCAAAAGAAGAAGAACGTCTGGAAGTTATTAAAAAGTACTTGGAAGATTAACTAGTGGACACATCTGACCTAGATGATTATTCCTTTGGAGATGATGAATGGTACACAGAAATGACACTTGGCATAGATGAAGTTCGTGTATTATATGAACATTTTTCTTTTGCTTTAGAAACTTGGCCAGGGTCTCCTAGAAGACCCTCACACGAACAAGAACTGCTTATGATAATGAAAATGAGATTTTTTGCAATGCTACAAGATTATAATTTTTATAATAATTAAGAACTTATAATGATTCCAGAAATCCAGTTAGGTAATATTGATATTGGAATTAATCAAGTTAGTAATTTGATTATTAACGATACACCTGACTGGTTAAAAACTCCACCTACAGCAGTGCCAATATACCCACCCGTGACTACACAGGTGGGTGTTCCTATTGTTAATATACCAGGATGTGTTGAATCACATAGAGATAGTAGTGAGAACCAAACACTCAAAGATGAAGATAGTGATGGTGTTCAAATATTCTGTGATGCAGGAACACCTAGTTATAACCCAATAGATTATGATCCACGTAAGTTAGAAATAACAACAACATCTCCACCACCCCCACCATATAAAGCACCAGAAGCAAAACCACCGCCGACTCCTAAGGCACCAGCACCTCCTAGAACTGATGCTGCATTAGCAGAGTGCCCTACAAGAGAGCAACAGTTAAAGAATCCTGTTGGAAAAGTATTAGAAAATAATAAAAAGATAGTCAGGTATGAGACAGTAGGAAAAGAATGTCTTCCTGTATTTGAAAATTTAAATATACCGGATCAAATTGTTGCCAACTTACCATCACCAGGTGCTGTAACTGTCACCGCCTCAATTGCTGTAGTCGCGACGACCTCTGCACTGCTTGCAAAGCCTCTTGCTGATCTTTTGTTAAAGGTTGTGAAACCGACTGTGAAGAAGGTAATAAAGAAGATTGCGACCTTACGGGGTAAGACTCCCCCTGTATTATCGGTGTCGCAGAAGAGGGCGGAGCAACGGGATCGGAACCGGGCGATAAAGATCTTACGTTCGGCACTGAAACCGAAGGGATAGAGTGACGATGTTGCTTGACGGTATTAACATTTTGAACTATCACGTCCGCACATATTTTAAAGTAAGGACTTCTGGGGTGGAAACTGATTCCCCTCTGCATTAATTCTCCACAATTCTTCAAACGAGCTATCTCAAAATCGAGGCGCTTATTGGCAATCAGTTGTTGTTGCATTTGGATTTGAGTATCTGCTGCTTGTTTACAACGTTCTTGCATTCCACCATCAAGTGGGAAAGAAAGAGTTGCAGATAAACCAAGACTGGTACTATAATTTCTACTATCACCAGTTCTCACTGGTTTGTCCCACAATTTCCGTCCTGGATTATCAGGCACACCATCCCCCTGCATTTCCATAACAATGATAGTCATGTCCGCACCATCTTCATAGGCACGAACAGTTTCTCCGGCAGTGTTTGTATATGTTCTATTATCATAATGATCTTCCCAAGGCCAGTTCTTTACAACCTTCTGAGTTTCTACTAGTCTGCCATTAAAGTCTCTGTTATCATACTGAGGTTCCATATAGTGTGTCGCAAATGGATCCTTCTCATTACGAGCGTGAGTGATGAATGGTGTGATATTAGCAGTCGGTCCTTGACATGCAATACCCCCACCATATTGATTGGTTATATATGGTCCTTGTAATACCTGAATAGCTTGGTTTGTAACCGAGCCTGAACTATTTGCGATTGGGTTTGCTGTTGCACTTACACCCCCTACATCTGCTGCATGAGCAGGGGCAGTTACAACCGCAGTCAGAACAGATAGACATAATGTTTTTATTGGGTGAAGATACTTGTTGTGTCGGTTATGCTGGTAACCTCCGTGACTCTTTGGATGACAGTTTGATTCGTTACACCCGGTCCCATGTAGGTCTGGGTGAATTGGAATGCTGCCCCTGGTTCTTTGATCGTGAAACTCTGTCCATTTAAATCGAGACCAGAGTTGGCGCTTGTTACTTGCCCCTCTGTTCCTCCTAATGGATTCACTACCACTGAGTTTGTTGTTGGGTTCGGACTGAGGGATTGTCCCCCGTTGGTTACGTTTGAACCCGATACTGAATATTGCCATCCTGTTGCATAATCTATAGAGTTAATCGTCTCAGTCACCTTTGACGTTGTTTCTGTGTGGCTCGTCATTGATCCCTGACTGAAATTTGGGACCACGGGGACCGCTAGGGCAGCGGCAGGAATAAGACTTACTCCCACCGCAGACATCACAATATATATGATTGTCTTTCCAGAAGTCATAATCTTTGACCTCCATTTATTTAGTGTAGAATCGAAAGTTCACTCACGAATTGGCCAGTAGCATTTGTACCAGCACCACCAGCCGTCAAAGTAATCGCACCAGCACTGGTGAGAGTACCAGCAAGAGAACCAGCAGTTCCTGCAGTTGTAGATGTAATGTTGCCGAAGTTTGCTACATCACCAACAGTGACTGCACTAGTTGGAATTGCATCCGCCTGTGTGTAAGATTGAGAGAAACTAAAAGCGTTTCCTGGAGTGTCTTGAGTAGCAGCAATAGTACCTGGAGAATAAACACCAGACGTAATTGTGCCAACAGATATTGTGTTTGCTGTGTTACCGTCAGTAGTATCTACACCGTTGCCTGAGATTGAAAATGTACTACCTAGTCTTGTGACGTTAGTAGCAGCAGCATCAACGGTTAATTGAACACTAGAAGATAATTTATGAGTAAGAGCACCTGCATTCGCTGCTGATGCGGTCATCAATAACATTATGAAAGGTAGAAACCGTTTCATATTTTTTACCAAAAATGGTGTATGGGTATTTTTATTTAGCTTGACCTTCCTTTAATTTTATGATATAGTTACTAGGTAGATAAATGACTCAATAGCTCAGCAGGATAGAGCAACTGCCTTCTAAGCAGTCGGTCGTAGGTTCGAATCCTACTTGAGTCGTTCTCTTTTTTTTACTATGTCACAATATGATTTTGGGGGACTTGACAGGCACCCCGCAAACATACTAAGATTAATTAGTGAGTTAGAAGGGTCTTATCAACTCTGTAAGTGGATGGGATTTGAAGAGGATATGAAAGTCCTTGATGAAATGAAAAAACCATATTATAAACTCTACTTCAAAACGAAGAAAGAGTATGACAATGGCGTGTAGCACAACGGCAGTGCAATTGACTGTTAATCAATGGGTTGCTGGTTCGAATCCAGCCACGCCAGTTGACAAGAATTAAATCTTGTCCTATACTATGCTTGTCCGTGTGAAGGAAGTGTTTGAGAGATTTCTCTCTCACCACTCTGCGGGTTTAGTTTAGAGGTAAAACTAAAGGTTTCCAACCTTTCGTCAGGAGTTCGATTCTCCTAACCCGCTTTCGGATTCCCGTAATCCGAACATAGTATAAATACTTAACCATTTGTCTTTCAGTAATTAAAGTAACAAATGGTGATATTAACACGGGACAGTCGAGTCCCTATCCATCTGCGGGTATCCATTCCGCAAGTAACTAAAGGTACAAAAAATGTTTAAAACGACTATCGCTGCAGCTGCCGCTGCAATTGCTCTTGCCCCTGCTGCCGCCCTAGCCGGTCCCTATGTCAACGTCGAGGCAAATTCTGGTTGGACTGGATCTGACTACAACTCAACCACGACAGATCTGCACGTAGGTTACGAAGGTGAACTTGGCGAATCTGCTTCTTACTACGTCCAAGGAGGAGCTAGTGTAGTTTCCCCTGATGATGCAGCAAGTGACACCGTTCCTTCTGGTAAGGCAGGTCTTGGTCTTGCACTGACTGACGCACTTGGTGCATACGGAGAAGTTAGTTTCGTCGGTTCTGGCGATGCTGACATCGACCGTGGTTATGGAACCAAGTTGGGTCTGAAGTACAACTTCTGATCGTTTATATAGACACATAAACATCTAGATGTTATACTGGGGGTGCGACGGCATCCCCATTTTTTATGAGAAATTATTTTGTAAAGATCGTCACTCATCCTGCTACGCATTTTAATTTGATTTCTATTGGAGTATTGATTCTGATTGGAATGCTTCATAACTATGCTCACTTTACAATGGATAAGGATGCAGACGCTTATGTGAGGCAGTGGTGCAGATCATCAGCAGAAAACAAAAAGACCTGCATCCGTTATGGCGGTAACATGGACTATTGACTTGACAGAACTTTAGGTTTCCTATATAATATGTAAAGAAACATTACGGAACGTATCATGACTGTTACAACTGAGGATGGTGGACGTACAAACATGTATGCCACAGAACCTACAATGTATATCTCGCAGACTGACGCAGAGCGTTATGGTTATGAGAGTTATGCGGAGAAAGCAGAGAAATTAAATGGTCGCACTGCGATGCTTGGATTTGTTGCAGCAGTCATTTCGTATGCCACAACTGGTAGTGTATTCTTCTTTGGCGCATTCGGATTCTGATGACTGAATTTGTTTTTACTCTAACAAGTATTGCATTCTTTGTATTGCTCTGTTATTCTATTGAAAACCTATCTGAAACTTATTGATGGAACCCTCTTTACTTGAAATCCTTACTTATTATGTGATTGGCGGTGCCCTTATTATTGGACCACCCGCAATCTTCCTGATCATTGCTATGATGGGAGCCATCCAAAATACGAAAGGTCGTATGGTTGGGTACAAAGACCACAAAACTTATGGTGATATCTCATTTTATGAGAACGCACCAACAGATCAAACTAAATTTTATCTTACACTAGGAGAAAACTCATGAACGAAAACGCAGAACGCATCAACGGTTGGGCAGCAATGATCGGAGTGATCGCTGCAATGGGTAGTTATGCAGCAACAGGTCAAATCATTCCAGGAGTATGGTGATGGGATTTGTAGTAGCAGCACTGCTGTTTCTTATACCAATTGGTGCAGCAGCTAGAAAATCATCATGAGTATAGAATGGGCACAGACAGTTATTTTTTTTCTGGCACCCCTATTCTTTATGCTCCTCTTCATAAAAACTAATGAAGATGATGATGGACCACCAGACGGAGGGATGATGCAACCAGTTTATGCACCAAACCCTGTGTAGTAACCAACACATTTAATTGACAGATAATAATCTTACTGCTTAAATAAAGGCAGTAGGATTATTTTTATGCCTCGCAATTCAATAACAAAAGACCAATTAAAATGTGATGTTCTTAAATTAAAAAATCAATTGAAAGATGAGTTTTGTTCTGAATCTAAAAAAGAAGTTGCAGACATGTATTTAAATTTAGTTCTTGACAAAATTAATGAGTATAGATTATAATATTGTCATGGGGGCGATTAGCGCAGCGGTAGCGCAGTTGCTTTACACGCAATTGGTCGGCGGTTCGAATCCGTCATCGCCCATATAAATAAATGAAATACTGAAGAAGTAAGATTTCATTATAAACCAATGATTAAAATTAGGTGTCTCTCCTGCAACACGGAGTTAGTAAGCACTAGTAAGGTGCAATTTTGCGGATGTTCAAATCAAACGAGTATTGTAGACAACAAAATTGGTGCCAAAGATTTAAATAAAGTCGTAATGGTATCTAATAATTTGGAAAGAAAAATTGACAGTCATTTTTCTAGAGATGAACTTTGCTATCAAGAAGAAAGGCGCAAACGCAAAATTCGTAAATTAAATTTTGAAATAAGATAAATAATAATACTTAAATCCACAACTTACCGTGTAGCTTTTGGTGGGGAGATTTGAGAGCAGCATTTTAAAACCAAAATGGCAGATAGATCTATTGGGTCTGAACTAAATGAGGTTCGTAAAAAACTCAATGATATAGAAAAGAAACAAGAGTTTCTTGAAAAAGTTATTCAATTGGAAAGAGAGAGGCAACAAAGAAGAGGAGAAATACCTTCATAAAATATAGTCGTTGCCGAAAAGTAAATAACATGCTATACTCAACAAGTTGAGAAATCAACTGCGGTAATCCCCTTGGCAGTTTAGGATTAGCGGCGATAGGAACTGCCAGGTGCCAGAATTAAAACTGGCACTCTTGACTACATAATTACTATACCGTATAATACACAGGTAAACAAACAGGACAATGGTACTGACTGAAAAATTCAAGAAAGACATTCAAACTCTCTGGGGAGCAGTGAATGGCGATTTTTATCTTGATGTAAAGAATCCAAAACTTTTCAAAAAAGTTCGTCGTTTTTATGAATCTCGGGGAGTCATCTTTTCTGATGATGCTCTTGATAATTATGAAATTTTGATTGATTGTATTATTCAGGATTTAGAAACTAGTGAGGTTTCATTATGAATGATCTTGATCCAAAGTCTGTTGCAACGACTAAAACAGTTGTTGTTCACGAAAGGTTCCCTTATCGTTATGTACAGAAGGGTTACATTCAACTTAATGGTAAACCTGATTTGCGTTTGCAGAAAGCAAATGAGTATACTAAGAAATATTCTGACATCTATCTGTTTGATAATGCCGATCAATGTTTTCTATCTATAGAAGATTTTGAATATACCAAATGGTTAGATCCAGATGGTGTTCCTTGTTATGTTAGAGACTCTGTGTCGTTTGAGAACTAAGTCAACCCCCTAAGAGTTTCTTGCTTCTCTCAAGAGCAAGTGGCGTGCATGTAAAGACCTTCAGGGAGAGTTGCATAAACTCTCCCTTTTTGGTATAATCTAAATATACAGACTAACAATACTTAAATATGAAAAGAGCATTGATTACTGGTGGCGCGGGGTTTATCGCACACCATTTGATTTCCCAAATTTTAAAGAATACTGACTGGGAAGTTGTGACTCTTGATCGTCTTGATTTTAGTGGCAATCTAAATCGCCTTCAAGATGTTCTCCAAGAGTTTTCTCCAGAAGATCGCTCTCGTGTGAGAGTTGTATTTCACGATTTGAAAGCAGCAGTCAATCCACTTATTGCTGCCGATATTGGTAGAGTGGATTATATTCTGCATCTTGCTGCTGGTTCTCACGTTGACCGTAGTATTGAATACCCCATGGAATTTGTCATGGATAATGTTGTGGCAACTTGCAACATCCTTGACTATGCTCGCGGTCTTGATCACATTGAGAGGTTTGTATACTTCAGTACTGATGAAGTATTTGGTCCTGCTCCTAATGGAATCAACTATGGTGAGTATGATAGGTATAATTCTACCAATCCATATAGTGCAGCTAAGGCAGGTGGAGAAGAACTGGCAGTAGCATTTGAGAATACTTATGGACTTCCTGTTTACATTACTCACACGATGAATGTGTTCGGTCAGCGTCAGCATCCAGAAAAGTTCATTCCGATGTGCATCAAGCGTGTTCGTGATGGTGAAGTAATCACCATTCATAGTGATGAGACCAAAACAATTCCTGGTTCTCGCCATTATATTCATGCAGAAGATGTTTCTGATGCTCTGCTGTTCCTTCTGGCACAAGACACTGTGGTTGAGACTGGAAACTATGGTGGTGCCAAGTGTCCTAAATTCAATATTGTTGGTGCCGAGGAACTAAACAATCTGCAACTGGCACAAATTATTGCAGATGTTCAGGGTAAAGAACTTAAGTATGATATGGTTGATTTCCATTCCACACGTCCAGGACATGATCTTCGCTATGCACTTTCGGGTGAAAAAATGCGTAAGATGGGATGGGAACCAGAAAACATTCGTGATCGTATTCGTGAAGTTGTTGAGTGGACACTTGCCAATGAGCGTTGGATCAAACTATAATAGATAAAGGAGGTTTATTACTAACATGTCTGAATATACAAAGACGGCACTAGTTCTTGGTGCTGGTGGTTTTATCGGAAGTCACATGGTTAAGCAACTTCGTTCCGAAGGATACTGGGTTCGCGGTGTTGATTTAAAGAGACCTGAGTTCTCTGACACAGAAGCAAATGAATTCGTGCAAGGAGATTTGCGTGATGTAACTTTTGTTCGCCGTGTCATTCAGTTCAAAGGTGAACAAGGTAATTTTTATAACTCTGTTCCTTATCGATGTATCCGTCCTTTTGATGAGATCTATCAGTTTGCTGCTGATATGGGTGGAGCAGGATTTGTATTCACTGGTGAGAATGATGCAGACATCATGCACAACTCCGTATCCATTAATTTGAATGTCCTTGAGGAAGTTCGTAAACTGAATGAAACCTTTGATGGTGAAGAGAACGGAACTGCATGTGTAAGACCCTCTTTGGAACAACCTACTAAGATCTTCTACTCTGGTTCAGCATGTATGTATCCAGAACATAATCAACTAGACCCTGACAACCCCGATTGCCGTGAAGAATCTGCATACCCTGCTGACCCCGATTCGGAGTACGGTTGGGAAAAACTCTTCAGTGAGCGTCTCTACTTTGCTTACAATCGTAACCATGGCATCCCTGTTCGGGTTGCTAGGTATCACAATATTTTTGGACCAGAGGGCACCTGGGACGGTGGCAGAGAGAAAGCACCAGCTGCAATCTGCCGTAAGGTCGCTTACCTCCCGGAGTCAGGTGGAGCAATCGAAGTGTGGGGAGATGGCTTACAAACTCGTTCCTTCTTGTTCGTTGACGAATGCGTTGAAGCAACTAGAAGACTGATGGACAGTGACTTTATGGGTCCTGTGAATATTGGTTCTGAGGAGATGGTTACTATTAATCAACTTGTAGATACTGCTGCTAAGGTTGCTGGTAAGGAAGTCTCCAAGATTCATATTGATGGACCTCTGGGGGTTCGTGGTCGCAACTCTAATAATGATGTGATTCGTAAGGAACTTGGGTGGGATTATTCTCAAACTCTTGAGGAGGGTATTCGTAAAACTTATAATTGGATTCAGGAACAAATTCAAAAATGATTAAAATTTATACTTATTCTCACAATAGACCTGACCTAATCAAACCTCAATACGAAAGTTTTAAAAGACATATTAAGGATGACTTTGAGTTTATCGTATTCAATAATGAACGGGCAGGATCTAATCCATTTAGTGGATACTCACCTGATAGAGTTCAGGAGATTTTTGATGTTTGTAATGAGATTGGTATAGAATGTATCAGAGTTGACTTAGACCCTCAGTATCAGTTCATTAATGGATACAAACAATTTGAGGGTGATTCATTTACTGGTGATGGAAGTCAAGTTTGTGGGTATGCATTCACATGGGGATGGCAACATTACATCTCCAAGAATGATTGTGTCTCTTTGATAATTGATTCTGATATGTTCTTCATCAAAGACATATCAATTGAAGAAATGATTGAAGGATACAACCTGTCTATCATTCCATCCTATAGATATAGTAGAAAATATAGTGATGGCGATCCCGGAGAAATTGCTTTGAAGTATCCTTGGAACGGTATTGTCATTGCTGACATTCCCAATCTTCCTAATCCTTCTGAACTTAAATGGGATCTTGGAATATTCAACGGACAATCATGTGATGTTGGTGGAGGAGGGCATAAGTATCTTTCCGATTATGAGAATGAATTGAAAATTAAATACATGGATCAGGTAAGCGTTCAAAGGGATGCTGAATCTGGGGATAAGCATAGTCCCCCTCCTGGATATATTGAAATGGGATTTAATGGATGCTCTCCAATGCACGTCAATCTTGTAGAGAAAGAGTTTCACATTCTTGATTATCAACATTCTGATACTCAAACTTTTCCTCATCAAAAGGAAAGAGAAAACTACTGGCAGTATGTTTATGATTGTTTTACTTACATGGTTGACTATGGAAGTTATTATCAGTTTCCCAAACCAACATTTATTGACTTGATAAAATTTGAGGAGGATGATAGTATGGAGGATGCATTCGTTCTACATTATAAAAATGCAAGCAATGGAAATGCTTGGCAATCTGATGATTATAATGCATTGAAAACAAGATCACTTAATAGAGTTTTAGGTAGAAATTAAATGAACATTGCTATTTTAGGATCTGCAGGACAGATCGGTGCATACTTAGAAGAGTATCTGGTAGAAAAAGGACATGATGTTATTGGTGTTGATATAGTTGAAGGTCCACAGAATGACCTGAGAGTCACACCCAACACTTATGTTGAAAGTATTATTAAGAATGCAGACTTTGTGTTCTTTCTATCTTTTGATGTGGGTGGTTCTCGTTATTTGAAGAAGTATCAACATACTTTTCAGTTCATTAATAACAATACCCGTATGATGGCAAATACTTTTGCCTTACTTGAGAAGTATCGGAAGAGGTTTGTATTCGCATCATCTCAGATGAGTAACATGTCTTATTCACCTTATGGTGTCATGAAGCGTGTTGGTGAACTTCATACCACAGCACTGAACGGATTGATTGTTAAGTTCTGGAATGTGTATGGTATTGAAAAAGATATGGAGAAGGCTCATGTGATTACTGACTTTATCCGTAAAGGATTTGAGGAAGGAGAGTTTGAGATGATGACTGATGGTACAGAAGAGCGTCAGTTCTTATATGCCGAGGACTGCTGTGAAGCATTGGAAACTGTAATGGAAAACTTTACGGACTTTAAACCAGAAGACCCACTTCACATTACATCATTCCACTCTAATACTGTTAGAGAAATTGCTAACATTATCCAGGGTTGTTTTGGATTGATTGACAGGTATGATGTAAAGATCAAATCTGGACTTGCTAAAGACAGTGTTCAGATGGATAAAAGAAATGAGGCAGACAATTATATTTTAAACTGGTGGGTCCCCAAGACTACTATTGATGTGGGTATCAGAAAAGTATTCAACGAAATGAAGAAGGACTATGAGAATATTTGATTGTTTTATTTTCAATCATGAGGTAGAACTCTTAGAAATAAGAATGAATATCTTAAATGATTATGTTGATAAGTTTGTTATTACTGAAGGTAATATGACTTTCTCTGGACTACCCAAAGAGAGTCATTTTTTGAATAACAAAGATAGGTTTGCCAAGTGGGAAGATAAGATTATCTTAAATCAGATTGAATTACCAGATCTTGAGAGTCCATGGCACAGAGAAATCTATTCACGAAATGCTATGGTAAGACCTGACATTTTTAATGATGATGATTTGATTTTGATGAGTGATGGTGATGAGATTCCTAATCCTGAAATCTTAGAACATGCATCCGAGTGGGTTTCTGATGATACTCACTTCACATTTGAACAGTCTTGCTATGCGTATTGGATAAACAATCTGTATTCTAATAAGTGGTTTGGTAGTAGAGCAGCTACTTATAAGCATATCAAAAATACTACAGTTGATGATATGCGAGAAGGGACAGAGGATGAAAATAAGATATCTGGATCTATTATAACTAATGGTGGATGGCACTTTACGTATTTGGGTAATGAGGAACACATCCGACAGAAGATAAATTCATTCTGTGATAGACAATTTGATATTCCAGAAGTAACAGAGAACATCTCTAAGAATCTGGAAAGCGGTCAGGATGTTCTTAACAGGTCTCATATCTCTTATCAAAGAGTAGAACTTGATGAATCATTCCCGCAACATATTATTGACAACCAAGAAAAATATTCGCACTTAATTAAATGATTGTTTCTGAAATTTACAATGGTTCTGGTCTTGGAAACCAGTTGTGGAATATTGTAGCACCACGATGTATTGCCGAGCATCGTGGATTTAGATGGGGTGTGCGAAGAGACACTAATAATAGTGCTCAGGGTAGTAGTAAAGTTCCTTCTGTTGGATTGAAAACTTTTAAGGGATGTCAGTTCCTTCCAAACATTGATTTTGGTGATGAAGTAATCGGTGGTGTCACCACTGTTGAAGGTCAAGAACCAGATGTTCTTCCTGATGGTATTGAATATTATGCTAGAGAAAGAGTTGATGAATATCCAATAGGTCTTCATGATTTATCTAATGAAGATGCAATGATTTATGATGAACTACTTTATAATACAGTTCCTGACAACACTAAGATTGATGGAACATTTCAGAGACTGAGATATATTAATGATCGTCGTGATGACATTATTAATTGGTTGAAACCCAGTATTACAATTACTGAATATAGTAGTGATGACTTTTGTGTAATTCAGTTCAGGGGTGGTGAGTATCTTATTACCTCTGCCTGGTGCCCTCCTGAGTATTACAGAATGGCAGCAGATAGAATGTTGGAGATTAATCCTAACATGAAGTTTGGTGTGATTACAGATGATCCTGAGAATGCACGGAAGTTCATTCCTTGGGCTCCGATTATCGGTTCTTCTGCAACCAGTGAAGTTGATCCACTTGCTCATCTTCAGGGTTCAGGATTCTATGAATACAAAGGTGGTCCAATCGGTATTGACTATTCTATTTTGAATAATGCCGTTCATTCTATTATTACTTCATCCACTTTTGCTTTTTGGCCAGCATGGACTAATATAAAAGCAAAGACTATCATTGCTCCTAAGTATTGGAATGATTACAAACGTTCTGATGGATACTGGAGAGGCGATGATAACATTGTAGATGATTGGGATTATATTGATATGAAAGGTGCTATGATGAGTGGTGTGGATTGTAAGGAAGAGTATAGGAACTATAGAAAAAAACATGCTTTCTATTTTAATAAACCCGAAGTTGTGTAATGTTTAATACTGATAATATTCAGTCTGGCAATGACCCTTTTGACTATTGGATTCTTGATAACTTTTTAGATATTGAGGATGCAAAACAACTTAGTAAAGAATTCATTGACTATGATAGTCCTGCAGAGGACATCGTTCATTATCAAGGATGGATTGCCGAGAAGAAGACATGTAATAAGTGGGATAGATTTCCACCTTTAACTTATAAAGTCTTTACTAATTTACTGGCACCTAATTTTATTTCTCAACTTTCTGACATCACCGGAGTTAATCCTTTGTATCCTGACATTGGATTGCACGGTGGGGGTTGGCATATGCATGGAAAGGGTGGTAGACTATCAGTTCACTTAGACTATTCTATTCATCCAAAATTGAACTTGCAGAGAAAACTAAATCTTATTCTATATCTTGAAGAAGATTATGATCCTGCATGGGGTGGCAGTCTTCAGTTCTGGTCTCATGATATGGAGAACAAAAAACCTTTGGATAAGATAAGAGAAGTAGAACCAATCTTTAATAGAGCAGTTCTATTTGACACAACTCAAAACTCATGGCACGGATTTCCAGAACCAATCCATCCACCTGCAGGTAAGATGAGAAAAAGTTTCGCAGTGTATTACATGACTGACATCACAAAGACTGCGGAAGAAAGATACAGAGCACATTATGTTGGAGTATAAAATGTTAGACCTAAACAAAGTTACTTTATTTGCAATCTATGTTCCTTGGGACAAATCAAATATTTCTGCTGAGGATTTTCAAGATGGTGAACAGGAAAAATCAATTGATAATGGACTTGAGGATACAATCAAAGCAATCTATACATGTATGGAGAGCGCAAAGTTTGGTGCTGTTCGGTTCATAACATCAAAAGAAGTTATTAGTGAATATGCTGCCAAACTCTCTGCAGATGGAATCGGTGTTGAACTGCCGAACGTTCCCATATGTAATATGAAAGATTATGCTAAGTACATGATCTATCATCTAACAGAACATGTTGATACTAAATTTGTTTTAACAATTCAACATGATGGGTTTATTCTAAATCCAAGTGCATGGAGAGATGACTTCTTTAATTATGATTACGTTGGAGCTCCATGGCCATGGCGAGAGCAAGGATTTGTGACTCCTTTTGGGGAGCACATTGCTGTTGGTAATGGTGGTTTCTCACTAAGAAGTAAGAAACTTTTGGATGTTCCTGGTAAGGTTGATGTTCCTTTTGATGTTGTTGCCATGAATGACTTTTACAAAATGTTTGGTGGTGTCAATTGGAATGAGGATGGAAACATCTGTGTGCATAATAGACACATTTTTGAAGAGCAGGGATGTAAGTTTGCACCCGTGGAGGTTGCAAAAGACTTCTCCCATGAAAGTCCATTAGATGTTAATCGTGGTATTATACCCTTTGGATATCATGGCAATTTGCCTGCAGGCGTAGTAGTTAATTAAGGAGTTTAAATGAAATTTGACATAGATCATTCCACACCATACTTCATGGAAATCTTCCAGAATGTATCTGATGATGATATGACTGGTGGTTCTGAGGCAATTAAAGTCATCTCTGAGTATCATAAGAAGAATCACTATCTTCTGAATACTGGTGCTGTGGGATATGAACCACCCTCCTGGTCTGAAGAGGATAATGTATTTCCATCTGATGCCCCTGTTCATCCCATGACTCACATTGAGTGGGCTGCAATTCTGAAGAGCATGAATCTTGAAGGTGATGTTCTTGAATTTGGTGTTGCATGTGGAGGAACAATTAGAGACATTGCTTTTATCAATCCCGATAAAAGGATTCATGGATTTGATCACTTTCAAGGACTAGAGCAAACCTCGCAATTCATTCCGGATTATGCTGGTTGGCATGAAGGTGCATTCTGTCTTAATGGTCCTGAATATCCTCAGACCTATGAGCGTGTGATTGAAGACCTTTCTCAATGGGACAATATCGGTATTGTGGTTGAGGATGTTCATAAACTTACCGGACCCGAAGAGTTTGAAATTAGTAAGATTTCTGCAGTACATATTGATGTTGACATCTATGAACCAACAGTTTCATCTCTGAAGTTTGTTGATAAGTGTGAGTGGGATAAAATCTATATGAGATTTGATGACTGGCATGGACACGAACCTGATTATGATTCACATGAAAGACTTGCATGTAAGGAGTGGATTGAGAAGAACAATTATACATTTGAACTTCTACGAAACGGATTGCATGGTGAGATGATTGTTTCACGATGACTGTAGCATTTAATCATCTAGGTAAACTGGGGCAACTGGGAAACCAGATGTTTCAGTATGCTGCTACCAAAGGTATTGCATCTAAGGTAGGTGCGTCATTCATAATTCCCAATCACCAAGAAGTCTTTGATGATGGTATTGGTAATCGATATACGATTCTATTATTTGATGCATTCAAACTTACGAGTGCCACTAATCTTGGAACTCTGCAAACAGACAAGTATGTTCAAGAACCAAAATTTGAATTTATCCCTGAATTTTTTGATCTTAACGGGTCAGAAGATTTTTCTTTATGGGGATTCTTTCAGACTGAAAAATACTTCAAGCACATTGAGGATGAGGTAAGAGAAGACTTTTCTTTTCATGATGAAATTGTGGAGGAGTGTAGTGCAATCATGGAGGGATTTGATAATCCAATAGCACTTCATGTTCGCAGAGGTGATTTTCTTCACAACTCTGGCAATCATCCCCCATTAGAACTTGAATATTATGCCGAAGCATTAAAAAACTTTAATGATGAAAGAGAGGTTATAATATTTTCTAATGATTCAGAGTGGTGCAAAGAGCAAGAGTTGTTCGAGAGTGATAGATTTGCCGTGTCAGAAGGTGGCAATCAGTTTTATGATTTGTGCCTGATGTCTATGTGCAGTGACTTTATTACTGCCAATTCATCATTCTCTTGGTGGGGTGCATGGTTAGCAAACAGGGGTAAGGTGATTGCTCCTAAGAAGTGGTTTGGACCTAATCTAAATCATGATACAAAAGATTTGTATTGTAACGACTGGAAAGTATTATGAAAGTATCAATAGCATGTCCGACATTTGAATATTATGGTAGAGGTGTAGAAGTTCTGGATGATATGTTCAGAACTATTGCTGCTCAGACATTTAAGGATATTGAGGTTGTCATTTCAGATCACAGTAAAACCGATGTGATTGAGGATTACTGTAAAGAGAATGAGCACAATCTGAATATCAAATACATTCGCAATGAGAATGGCAGAGGTAATCCTTCTATCAATACTAACAATGCGATTGATAATTGTAGTGGTGAGATTATTAAAATCTTTCAACAGGATGACTTCTTCTATGATACAGAGGCAGTAGAGAAGATGTATGATGCCATGACAAACTCGGATGCGAAATGGTTTGTATGTGGTGCGGTCCATACTCGTGATGATGGACATACATTCTTTAATCCCATGTATCCAAGATGGGATGATAAGATAATGCTAGAACCAGGTTATAACTTTATTGGTGGTGTATCAGTAACCGCAATTAAAAAGGAAGTGGCAGTGAGATATGATCCAGAACTCCGAATGTTACTGGATGTGGATTTCTACTATCAGAATGTGTTAAACTATGGTATGCCAATCTTCTATCGTGACACTTTGATTGCCAATAGAGTAAGAGATAATGATACTCTGATGGCAGAAGTGACAGAGGAGGAGATTGAAGAAGAGTTTCAGTATTGTTTCAAGAAGCATGGTATTAGCAGATGAGTCATAAGTATTACTTTTCAGTTGCCGCAATGTTCAAGAATGAGAGTTGGACATTAAAGGAATGGGTCGAACACTATAAGTTACATGGAGCAGATCATATCTATCTGGTAGATGACTTCAGTGATGATGATTATCTGCCTATCCTGCAACCTTATATTGATTCTGGATATGTGACTCTGTTTAAGAGTGATGTAGATGAGAGATTTACGGGGCGACAAGTTCATGTCACGAATAAGTATTTTCTTCCCATTGCAAAAGAATCTAAGTGGATTGCACAGGTTGATGTAGATGAGTTTCTGTATAGTCCAAAGGTTGTTGATATTAAAAAGATTCTAAAACAATATGAAGACTATGGTAGAGTAATTACTAACTGGGTATGGTTCAACTCTAATGATTTTATTGAACATCCTGAAGGTGGCATTGTCAATAACTTTAATAAGAGAGCAGAGTATAATGTAAGAGTCTGGGCTACATTGTATAGTCATGCCAATCCAAAAGGACAAGATGAACCAGAGTGGCAGAACCTAGATGCCCCGAAGTGTATTGTGAATACTGACTTTGGTATTGATCATTTTGCCGTTCATGATGCATTTAATAATGGAGAGACAATCAATCTGTCATACAAGACAAATGAAAATGATCCAGAATTGCTTTTGAATCATTATCAATTACAATCCAGAGAGTATTGGGAAACTGTTAAGATGAACAGAGGTGATTGCAATCACTGGTATACTGGAAACAAAAGAGGATGGCACGCTTTCTATTCATTAGACGTTGGTGATATAATTGATGACAGACTTAAAGAACAAAATATGGAGATAGTGCTATGACAATCGGAATGAATAATCTAGGCACGAATGGGAGACTGGGAAACCAGATGTTTCAATATGCCGCACTAGTAGGTATTGCCAAACAAGGTGGATTTGATTTTAGAATTCCCGATCATTCAGAGGCAACATACTTTGACCGCAAGTCTGGTCCAAATATTATTACGGAGTATCATCAATTGCAGCACTGCTTTGAGATGCTCCATTGTGGTGATAGGTATGGGTTGATTGATGGTGATGAGATTGATCTACACGAATCTCATGAGTTCTGTGAAGAGTTATTCAATGAGTGTCCGAATCATGTATCCTTGAATGGATACTTCCAAACAGAAAAGTATTTTAAGAATGCAGAGAAACTTATCCGACTGGACTTTAGATTCAAGAAGCATATCATTGAAGAGGTTCAATCACACTTCAAGGAATATCTAGATCAAAAACCTGTATGTATTCTGGTAAGAGATTTCAACCCAGAGTTTGATTATCCAAATTGCGAAAACAATCACATCAATGTCTCACTAGAGTTCTATGAGAAGGCAATTGAATCCTTAGGTAAGGACAGAACTTATATTGTATGCTCTAATAGTATTGACCTTTGTAAGAAACAAAAGTTATTTCAAGGAGACAATTTTATCTTCAATGAGGTTGTTCCCGAAGAGATATATAAAGGACACTTTGACTTATGTTTAATGTCAATGTGTCAGGACTTCATCGTCTCCAATAGCACATTTGGATGGTGGGGTGCCTGGTTAGGAACTGGAGAAGGGAAGAGAGTTATATTACCGTCTCCTTGGTATGGACCCGGACTTTCTCATATTAGTGTTGATGATTTGTATCCAGATGGATGGGAGAAAATTGAATGGAAGTAACAGTTATAAGTCATGCTGGTATTGCCAATAGAATTAAGAATCTACTGAGTGCCATGGCACAGCATGATAAAGTTTATACTCCACATGATACAATCTCATTTCTCTTTCCATCTATTTCTAAGGTAGATGAGGTTGTGAATCCTTATCCAGAAGATTGGAGATTGTATGTTGATCCTGCAGAAGAAAAATACATAGACAACTACAAAACAATTGACCTGATGTATGAGAAGACTCCGCAGTATTTTGTGGATAAGTATCTCAATCTACTTGGAACTCTAGAAATCAATCAGGATATTCTTGATTATGTAAATGAGTTTACCGAATCTTGGGATGATATGGTTGGTGTTCATATTAGGTCATGGTATTGTGCCAAGAAAGTTTTTCATGATAATAGCATTTTTGAAAGAGAGATAGATAGGTTAGCAGAAGACAAGAAATTCTTCTTCTGTTCTGACAACTCTGATGTCTATAAACATTTTGCAGACAAATATCCCGACAGAGTAATTTTATACGATAGACAAATATTCAATGACCCCAAATTGGCTGAGTCCGGACATCATGATGATATTCAATTAACTACTGATGCCTTTATTGAGTTGTTGATACTATCTAAGTGTGCTACAATTGTTGGTACATATGCCAGCTCTTTTGATGAACTTGCATGGTGGATGAGTGGGTGTAAATCAAAAGTGATTATACCAGAACCAATTAATTGTGAGCAAGAACTGAACAACTTTAACGATCTGATTTACGTAAAAAAATGATTACATTAGAAGCAACGAAACAAGTGGCAGATGATTCTCCGGATCATATCTGTCCGGTTGGTGCGATTAGAGATAACTTCACATCAGAGGGACTGATTGAAGAAGTCAAAGATGGATTTGAGAACGAACAAATTTCCATGCTAGACCTTGGATGTGCTGGTGCTCAGTTTGTTGTTGATTTTATTAATAGGGGTGATATTGGTATAGGACTAGAGGGTAGTAGTAATTCTCTTGGTGGTATTGGTAAGGATAACTGGGATAAGTATCACAATAAAAATTTGTTCCTATGTGATATCACAAAAGATTATCAACTCTATGATGATGGAGAACCCATGGAGTTTGATTTCATTCACTCGGAAGAAGTGTTTGAACATATTGCACCCGAAGATATTGACAACATGCTTATTAATATCTTCAAGCATCTGAAGGAGGGTGGTCTTTGTGTCTTCGGTGTATCTCTTGTTCCTGATGTAAGGAATGAGAAAGGTGAGGACATGGTGCCACCTTTTGCCCCAGAAGATAGAACTATCGGATATGAAGGAGAACTCTTTACTCTTCATCAATCTGTGTTCCCTGCAACCTGGTGGAAAGAAAAGATTGAGTCAGCAGGGTTTAAAATTTTTGAGGAGGGACTTCATGATGAGAACCACTTTGGATATCTTTTTAATCACATTGTTCGTGGTGCCGGATACTCTGGCAATGTTCCTGGTTATAAAGGATGGGATGAGTCTGCGTATTTCTGTTGCACAAAATGATTGATCTTAAGAATTGTACTTTTATCATTCCTGTAAGGATTGAAAGTGAAGATAGAATGCGTAATGTTATTACAGTTCTGTGTTATCTTCTTGAAAACTTTGACACTAAAGTTATTCTCAAAGAAGTGGATGTAGAGTCTGTATTTCAAGAAGCAGTTTTACCACAGATTAAAGAATATCTTGGTGACGCAATTAACAATCTAACGCATGTCTTTGAGAAATCTGATGACCCTGTGTTCTATAGGATGAAGATTCTTAATGAAATGATTGATATGGCAGACACTCCAGTCATTGCCAACTATGATTGTGATGTTCTGTTCAAACCAGAAACATATACAGAATCTGTTGAGATGGTTATGAATGGATGTGATATTGTATATCCATATGGATTTGGTGAGTATCAAAGACAAGTCTTTGCCGATGATGAAGATGTAAGTGAGTTTCTTTCTAATGATTTTAACTTTGACATCCTTGATAATAAGTCAAAGATGTATGATGCTCAGTATGGACACGTTCAATTTGTAGATAGAAAATCTTATATTGATGCAGGTATGGAGAATGAAAACTTCAGAGGTTCTTCTCCTGAAGATAAGGAGAGATTCTATAGATTTGAAAAAATGGGTTATAATGTTGGTAGAATAGATCATCAGGTTTATCACCTAGAACACAGTAGAGGTAGAAACTCTTGGCCAAATTCAGTTCAAGGTAATCCATACATGAGAGAAAACTTTGAGGTATGGGAATCAATTCAGAACATGTCTGGGGAAGAGTTGAAAGAATATTATTCTAATCAAGAGTATCTGAAAAAGTATGTTAATTGCTAGTTGTCCACTAAGAATTTCTTTGTTTGGAGGTTCTACTGATAATCCATATTTCGTGGAGAAGTATGGTTATGGTTCTGTAATTAGTTTTACATGTGATCTTAAGACATATGTAACTATCAGTCAGGACAAAATTGGTTTTAATAAAGAACAACACAAATATATCATCAACTATTCAAAGAGAGAGGAAGTCTCTAAAGTTAAGGATATACAGAACGAAGTTGTAAGAACTGTATTAGAGCATTTTAATATGCCACCAGTACAGGTCACTCTTACCAGTGATGCTTATTCGCAAGGAAGTGGATTGGCATCTTCGTCTTCTTATACAATAAGTCTTATCAAGGCATGTTCTTTGTTCTTGAAGATTACGATGACGGAGAGTGAGATATGTAAATTAGCATATCAACTTGAAAGAGTATATAATCCTTATTGTGGATATCAAGATCCGTATGGATGTGGTGTCGGTGGATTTAAAAGAATTGAATTCATGAATGATGATTGTATCAAGTATGAGTTTCTTTCAACAGAACTATTTGATAAGTATGATACTCATCTAGTCTTCACAGGTGTCACGAGAAACTCTAAAAAGATTCTTAAAAATGTAACTGATAATTTAGAAAAAGTAAAACCACTTCTTGATACAGTAGTCTGTGCATATCAAAGTCTTTCTCAAAATGACTATGAGTTGTTTTTTAAGTATCTGAATCATGGATGGCAACAAAAGAAAGAAACGAGTAGTTCAATATGTGAGAATGAACTCATTAAAGAGATTGATTCTTCTTTGGAAAATAGTCCATCGGTCTTGTCGCATAAATTATGTGGAGCAGGTAATGGAGGATTTTTCTTAGTATTCTCTAATAAGGACAGCTTGAATATTCCTTATGAATCTGTTAGAATAAATGTATCGCCAAATGGGGTAACGGGTAGATGTCTTTGATTACGTTAGAAACTGAAAATCCTGTTGCGATTGATTCTCCCGATCATATTGCACCAGCAGGAACTATTGTAGATAATCGCACGAATGTTGATTATGTAAATGCAGTAAAGAATTACTTTGATAGACCTTTCAAAGTATTGGATATGGGATGTGCCGGAGCACAGATGATTGCAGATTATATTGATGCGGGATATGTTGCCGTAGGACTTGAGGGTTCTACACATGTTCTTACAGGTGCAGGGTCTCACAACTGGGACAAGTACCATAATAAGAATCTATTCAATGTAGATCTGTCAAAACCATTTCAATTGAAAGAAGATGGTGGAGATATGAAGTTTGATTATATCCATAGTTGGGATGTTATTGAACATATTCATCCTGATGATCTGGGTGTCTGGTTTGATAATGTTAAGAATCATCTGACAGATGATGGTGTGTTTTGTTGTGTTCTTGCAACTACACCTGATTATGAAATGAAAGATGGTGAACTTGTAATTCGTCATCGGTCAATGTTCAACTCTGCGGAGTGGGTCAACATCTTTTTTGATAATGGATTTGAACTCTGCGTTGAGAATAATTGGCACTCCTATCCTGTGGGTAGGAACTATCCTGACAGTGTAAAACCACAATGCTATCATGAAGCAGCAGGTGTAGTCGGAACAGAAAATGGATTATACTTTGGTTATCTCTTTGGTAATGCTCAGTTCAGCAACCATGACAACAAAGGTGCAAACATTTATTTCTGTGTAAGAAAAAAGCAAAACCACGAACAGCGTATTCCATCTAACTGGGACTGAATTATGAATCCATTTAAAGAGTATATTGAAGTTCTTGAATGTGCCCATATGGGTAATGAGTTTGAGAAGTTTCAAGGTGCATTCCAAAATCACAATAGAATTATTATCTTGGGAAACGGAGGTAGCAGTTCAGTTGCATCTCATATCTCTCAGGATTACATGAAGTTCAAAGGTAAGAAAGTTTCTATTCTTTCTGACCCTTCAATGCTCACGATGCTTACCAATGACTTTGGGTATGATAATGCATATCAAAAGTTTCTGGAGTATTATGTTGAGGATGAAACTCTTGTTGTTCTGATGAGTTCTGGTGGGGAATCAAAGAATATTTTGAACTGCCTGACTTGGTGCGAAGAAAATGATGTCAATTATGGTGTCTTAACTGGATTTGAATCTAACAATAGAATCCGAACCATGGCAACCAATGCTATGTGGAACTATCATATTGCAAGTAAGTCTTATGGTGTGGTAGAATGTGTACACCAGATTTTCCTGCACGGAGTCGTATGAGATATTGCTTTGATATTGATGGCACACTTTGCCATACTCCTTGTAATCCAGATGGACATGGTATGAGGTATGAAGAAGCAACTTCATTTCCATGGATGGTTGGTCATGTTAATCGTCTTTATGATGAGGGACATTATATTATTATGATGACTGCCCGTGGAAGAGGGTCTGGAATTGATCATGGTGATTTAACTCGCAATCAACTTGCAATGTGGGGATACAAGTATCATGAACTTGAACCCATGTTTCATAAACCAACTGCAGATCTTTTTATTGATGATAAGGGTATTGATGTAAATGAGTGGTTAAAACAACAACCACAAACTAAAGGTGTTATTGCCGGTGCATTTGATGTCATTCATCCTGGATACATTAGAATGTTTTCTGATGCAAAACAATATTGTAATCATTTAACTGTTGCTCTTCATGTTGATCCATCTACCGAAAGGTCTCATAAACTTTCACCGGTCCAATCTGCAGATGAGCGTAAAGAGATTCTCCTAGGAATGAAGAACATTGATGATGTTGTCCTTTATAATAGTGAGGAAGAATATCTGTCTTATCTAAAGAGTGGTGACTACGGGATTCGTTTTCTTGGCACAGACTATAAGGATGGAACATATTCGGGCAAAGAAATAGATATTGACATTGTTTGGTTGGATAGAGAGAATCATAATTACTCTACTACAAAACTAAAAACAGATATTTTTAAATCAATTTTACCAAGGGCATGTGAGAACTATGATTAAAAGTTTAGTAACTGGAGGAGCAGGATTCATCGGATCCAATCTGGTGGATGCATTACTTGAGCAGGGACACATGGTCGTATGTGTTGATAATGAAAGTGCAAGTAATGAAGAGTTCTACTGGAATAGAGATGCTATTAACATTAAGGCAGATGTAACTGATTACAAAATAATGAGAAACTGCATGACAGACATTGATTATGTTTTTCATCTAGCAGCAGAGTCACGTCTTCAACCTGCAATTGAGAATCCAATTGAGGCTATTGTAAAAAACTGCGTTGGAACTACAACTGTTCTGCAGTGTGCTAGAGAAGCAGGTGTAAAGAAAGTTATGTATTCTTCTACTTCTTCTGGATATGGAATGAACTCATATCCGAATGTTGAAACTCAACCAGATGATTGTTTGAATCCTTACTCTGCATCTAAGGTTGCAGCAGAAAAATTCTGTAAGATGTATACAGATCTATATGGTCTTAAAACTGTTGTATTCAGATACTTTAATGTATATGGAGAAAGGTCTCCTGTCTTTGGTCAGTATGCTCCTGTCATTGGAATCTTCCTGAAGCAAAAGAATGAAGGACAACCTCTTACTATTGTGGGTGATGGGTCTCAGAGAAGAGACTTTATTCATGTGAAAGATGTTGCTGCCGCAAATATTCTTGCTGCGACTGCTGATATTCCTGAGGAGTATTATGGTCAGGTGTTTAATATTGGTAGTAGCGACAGCATTTCTATTCAGGAGATTGCAAATCTAATTTCAGATGATCAGGTTTATATTCCGAAGAGAGAAGGTGAGATGGAGACTACTTTTGCTAATATAGATAAGGCAAAAGAAATTCTTGGTTGGACTCCCAAGATTAATGTTTCGGATTGGATTCGTGAAAACCTATGAGCAAGTTTGTAGTATTGAAGTCTGCGGGACTGGGTAATAGAATCAAGTTATATGTGTCTTACCTGCAGAGGTATGATGAACTTTTGATTGAAAAAGAACCAGACCTACATCTCTTTGAGAATTTTAAGTTATGTGATAGGGAGGAGGACATCAAAATCTATCCTTGGACTCACTCTGGATGGAGACTTCTAGTCAATGAGGATGAGGTTCAATACTGCGACAAATACAAAACTATAGATCAACTCTATAATGATACTCCTCAATACTTTATCGATAAGTATCTTCCTGTATGGCAGAAGTTAAGAATTCAACCAGACATTCAAAAGATTATTGATGACTTTACGCAGGACTGGGACAAGGAAGATATGGTTGGAATCCATGTCAGAACTAATCTTCCACCAGTAGATGATGGAAGTCGTAGTGTCTGGATGGACTATGAAGGATTTGAGAAAGAGATTGAGAAGTATCCATCTACTCAGAAGTTTTTCCTTGCCACAGACCATGAACCAATAGTCGGACATTACAAGTCTAGATATCCCGGACAGATTATTACGTTCCCTAGAAATGATATTGTTAGGCACGATAATCATACTGATAATGTGAGTCAGACAATCGGTGCATTTCTTGATATGTATTTGTTGTCTCAATGCTATAAGAAGTTGATTCTTACATGGGGAACTTCTTTCTCAGAATGCTCCTGGTGGTTTGGTGGATGTAGAGCTGAAGTGGTGATGCCAACACTTTGGGATAAAATTCCAACAGAGTTTTATGATATCATTTACAATAAGAAGAATGTGTCCTATAATCTAGGAGGAGAATCAGTCTTTGCTGAGGGTTGTCGCACGTATGCCCCTCTCAGTTTCGGAAATAACTACACTATCAAAAATTGGATGGTCCATCATGAATAGGATAGAAGACTACAACAAATTAAAAATAGGTATTGTAACCTGGATTAAAGATTATGTTGAAAAGAATGAGATTAAATCCCTTGTTATAGGAGTATCTGGAGGAATTGATTCTGCAGTAGTCTCTACCTTATGTGCAGAAACAGGACTACCAAGTTATGTGGTTTCCATGCCTCTGCATTCTAAAATTGAAAATAGCACATTATCAATTGATCATTGTAAATTTTTGCAAGAGAGATATGCCAATATCAGATATAACCGAGTAGAACTGTCAGGTGTTTATGATCAGTTTATGCACAGTTTGACCTGGTGGACTGACGATAAATTTAATGGCAATGAACTCTCCAATGCAAATACAAAGTCTCGTCTTCGCATGGTGACTCTGTATCAAATTGCCGGATCTGTTGGTGGCATCGTCGTCGGCACAGGTAATAAAGTTGAAGATTATGGTGTAGGATTCTACACTAAATATGGTGATGGCGGTGTTGATATAGCACCTATCGCAGACTTATACAAAACTGAAGTATGGGAACTTGGAAAGCATCTTAATATAGATAAACGAATTATAGATGCAAAACCAACGGATGGTCTGTGGAATGATGGACGAACTGATGAAGATCAGATTGGTGCATCCTATGAGGACTTAGAACATGCCATGGAATATGGTAATGGTCCTGCCGTAAGAATCTTGCATGATTATAACTGCAAGAACAAGCATAAGATGAACCCTATCCCGACTTTTAAACTATGAAAATTGGACTTATTGGTGCAGGAAGACTTGGCATCTGTCTTGCTCTCTTGATTGAAAAAGCAGGATATAATGTCTTAGTGTCTGATATCAGAAATGATTATGTTTCTGATCTAAATGAAAAGAAGATCAACACGAATGAACCGGGGGTTGAATGGTATCTCAAACAAACTGAAAGATTTGAAGCAACTACCGACAATCAACGTGTCATCAATGAGTGTGACATTATAATTTGTCTTGTTGCAACTCCTTCTCTTGATGATGGTTCTTACGATGTCAGTTCTGTCTGGAAAGTTGTTGAAGACTTCAAGAGTTCATCTACAAAACTAAGTGGTAAAACTTTTATAGTTGGTTGCACGACAAATCCAGGTGATTGCGAACAATTTGCAGAACAATTAGATTCCTTTGGTATTGATATTTTCTATAATCCAGAGTTCATTGCTCAGGGTTCTGTCATCAAAGATTTGCAGAATGCAGATATGGTTTTGATTGGTGGTGAAGGTAAGTATCTTGAAGAGATTAAACAGATCTACTTTAAAATTCAAGTTAATGCACCAAAAATTTATACGATGAGTACTACTGCTGCCGAACTTGTAAAGTTGGCAGTCAATTGTTATCTGACTACTAAGATTTCATATGCCAATATGGTGGGTGAGGTCATGTCTCTGTCTGGAATGGGAGATGAGATAGAAGATGTTTTATCTGCTATTGGTGCTGATAGTCGTGTCGGATCAAAGTATCTTAAGTTTGGATATGGGTATGGTGGTCCTTGTCTTCCCAGAGACAATCGTGCCTTTGCTGCTCACGCCAAAAAACTTGGATTGAAATATGATCTTGGGTCAACCACAGATAAATTTAATACCGAGCACAATAAGTTTCTGGTTGACTGGGTAATTCGCAATAATGAGAAAGAACTTCCTTTTGCTTTTTCATATGTTTCATACAAAGAAGGAACTGATATTGTAGAAGAAAGTCAACAATATCGTCTATGTCTTGAATTATTAAATCTTGGTTATAAAGTTTATGTTGTGGATGATCTTGTAAAATCCCAATGTGATGATAGAATTATTTGGGGAATCCCTTCTGAAGAAGTATTTTGGATTGAATTATGAATGATATTGGAGACAAAAACAAAGCAGTACATAAACTCAAGGGACTTCCCCACATCTACTGTATCAATTTAGATGACAAGGTAGATAGATGGGAATCAATGGAGTCTCAGTTTAAGTATTGGGAGATTGAAAATTATACTCGTGTGTCTGCTTATGATGGTCGTGAGGATGATCTTGGGAGAATATTAAAAGGACGCTATCCTGATAATATGAACTCGGGTGAGGTTGGATGTGTAACCTCGCATCTCAAAGCACTCAAAGAGTTTTTAAATTCTGGTGAGCAATGTGCTCTTATCATGGAAGATGACTGTGATATTAATACTACTAGTTACTGGCCTTTTTCTTGGAAGGATTTCTTTTGTAAGGTTCCTTATGATTATGATGTAGTTCAACTTGCAATCATTAATCCTGCACAGGTTAATGTAAAAATGCATAGAAGGTTTGTCAATGATTTTTCAACAGCATGTTATTTAATTAATCGTAGGTATGCTCAGAAGTTGCTTGATCTGCATGTTAAAGGTGAAAAATACAAACTTGATAATGGAGTTAAACCTCGTGCTGTTGCCGATGATTTGATTTACAATTCTGGCAATACTTTTGCTATTCCACTCTTTCTTTATAAGATAGAGTTGGGTTCAGACATTCATGATATTCATGTTGATGTATTTCACAAAAGCAGTTATGAAGGTCTATGGAACTTCTGGAAAAATGATGCATCATCTATTGAGGACTGGGATGGTCTGTTTGACTATGACCCATACTTTGGAACACTTCCTCCTGGATGGGAAGGTAAATGATGAATGATAATAATGTAAATGATTTATGGGAAGACATGGCACGACTCAATATGCTTTATGAGGAGTTGTGCTGGGACCACGATGATGTCCTTGAATTTGTTCCTGACTATAATGAGGACGTAATTATCATCCGGAACAAGAGCAGGAAAAAATCATCTAGGCAAGGGGGTTGACAGAGACCCAAAACAATGGTATTATAAATAAGTCAGCAGGTTAAGGAACCAACACATTTCTTAACAGGACTTAACACCCCTCAAACCGAGACCTCTAGGGTGTATAAAAACGTCTCTCATACCAACTCTGGAGGGTAGAGTTGGAATATTTTACCTAGTGTTCCCCGCACTTATACATAACCCTTTTTCAAAACAATGGCTAACGCTACACTTCAACAACAACAAACAACCTCTTCGTGGGAATCATTCTGCGAGTGGGTAACTTCTACCAATAACCGCCTCTATGTCGGTTGGTTCGGCGTACTGATGATTCCAACTCTGTTGGCAGCAACTATCTGCTTCATCGTCGCCTTCGTCGCTGCTCCCCCCGTGGACATCGACGGCATCCGTGAACCCGTCGCTGGTTCACTCATGTATGGTAACAACATCATCTCTGGTGCAGTTGTTCCATCTTCCAACGCA